>Ga0209515_10003119_pt1 | contig 24223 bp, 22 predicted proteins | sample Subgroupgradi54m_FD_187454 | JGI IMG/M metagenome (GOLD analysis project Ga0209515, IMG submission 187454) | Subsurface groundwater microbial communities from S. Glens Falls, New York, USA - GMW60B uncontaminated upgradient, 5.4 m (SPAdes)... ... | reverse complement strand
GCATTCAAGCGGAATATTTTTTTAGGAAGCGGTTATGGCTCAGTTAGTCTTGCTGTTGACAACAATTATCTTCGTATTTTGGGAGAGTCGGGATTATTCGGACTTATTTCATTTTTTTCAATTTTTGTAATCGCCGTTATATATATTAAAAAACTCTTTCCCAAGGTGGAGTCTCCTGTTATTAGGAGTTTTGTTATAGGTTTTGTGGCAGGAAGCTTTGGATTAGCATTAAATGCTTTCTTAATTGATGTTTTTGAAGCATCCAAAATTGCTTTTACATATTGGCTTTTGATGGGGGTAATGATTGGGACTTTGAACTTATACAAAACAGGAGAGATAGATCTTCTTAAGGAGTTTAAGAAAGTGATAGTCTCTTTCTATGCGATTATTGTTTATGTTTTTGCTGCTGTCATAGTGTTTTTCTCTCCTAGCTATAATAACTATTTTGTGGGGGATGATTTCACGTGGTTTAGATGGGTTTCAGGCTGTTGCAATAGCGTGACTAGTTATTTTACACAGGCTAGCGGATTCTTCTATCGGCCCGGAACAAAAGTTTATTTTTCCCTAATGTATTCTGCATTTTGGCTTAATCAAACAATGTATCATTTGGTTTCAATTCTGCTTCACTTTGCTGTAAGCCTGTTATTATTCTTAATTTTAAAAAGAATTTTGAAAAATTATATGCTTTCGATTGTAAGCGTAGCTTTATTTATTATATTAACCAGCCATCATGAGGCAATCTTTTGGATTTCTTCAACAGGTTTTCTTTTCAATGCATTTTTCATATTGCTTGGATTACTATTTTTTATGATATGGAAAGAGAAGAAAAAAATAATCTATTTTATTATTTCTTTAGCTTCTATTATCCTTAGCTTATTGTTTCATGAGCTCGGGGTTATAGCTCCTTTGTTAATAGTTCTTTACGATTTTATTTTTGGAGAAAAATTAATCCTAAACAAACTATCAAGAAAAGTTTCCTATCTAATTCTTTTAAGCCCTATTTTGCCATATTTGATTTTGCGCTTTCTAGCTCAAAGTCATTGGTTTAGCGGAGATTATAGTTACAATCTTTTTAAGCTCCCATACAATATTTTGGGAAATACGATCGGATATTTACTCCTTGATCTCTTGGGTCCTCAATCTCTGCCTTTGTATGAAGGATTAAGAAGTTTCTCAAGAGGTCATATGTTAGTTGCTGTACCGCTTTCTTTTATAATGATTCTTGGTTTTATTGTTGCATGCAGAGTAATTCTCAGAAAAATGACGGAGAAAGACCGAAAAATTGTAATTTTCGGATTTTTGTTTTTCCTTATAGCTTTACTTCCGTTTTTGGGACTGGGAAACATAACGTCCCGCTATAGTTACTTATCATCTGTTGGATTTGTAATTCTTTTGACGGTTCTTCTAAAAAAGACGTATGCCTATTTGATTGAGATTAGTGATAAATATATTGGTACGGCTTGTATTATTATAATAACTACTGTTTTTTGCATGATTCAGCTATTTGAGTTACAAAAAATTCATTCGGATTGGCAAAGAGCAGGTGAAGAGTCTAAGAGATTTCTTATCTCAATTGAGGAATTTTCTAAGGATTTTTGGATTAGGGAAAACTTGCAATTTTATTTTGTTGACATGCCGATTAGGCAAGGTGAGGCGTGGGTATGGCCGGTAGGCCTAAAAGATGCTTTGTGGTTTACTTTCAAAAATCCAAACCTTGCGGCTTACACAGCTTCAGACATTAATGTTGTATTCGATCAGGCGGCAGGTTCACCAAAGGGTCATGTATTCAGATTCGACAAGGATGGGAATGTGGAGGAAGTTGTCAGAGCGAAAAATGGACAAATAAATCTCCTTAACCCACCGAGATAAGTTGGCAGCACACACGGAATGAGATACAATAGTATTAAATAATGAAAAAATTTGAAATTTTGTTTTTGGCACTTATTCTTGTTGGAGCTTTTGCAGTTAGGCTGTACCATTTTAATTGGCCGGTTGCGGATTGGCATAGTTGGCGTCAAACCGATACTTCGGCAGTCTCCCGTAATTTTGTAAAAGATGGATTTGATCTATTGCGTCCAAAATTCGATGATTTTTCCAAAGGCGTTTCTCTCATTGATAATCCTAAGGGTTATCGTTTTGTCGAATTTCCCGTTTACAATGTAGCGCAGGCCGTTTTATTCAAATTGTTTGATAAACTAACGCTTGAAGAATGGGGAAGAATTGTAACGATTTTCTCTTCTCTAATCTCAATCATTTTTATTTATCTGTTGGTGAAAAAATATACGTCAGTTAGGGCAGGAATTGTTGCTTCTTTCTTTTTTGCTTTTATTCCTTATAATATTTATTACGGCCGTACCATTCTTCCGGATCAATCAATGGTTGCGGCATTGTTGGGCGGAACTTACTTTTTCTCTAACTGGATAGAGCATCTTCAATCCGCCAGCTGGCGTACAATTTTTAATTTTCAATTTTTATTGGCTTTAATTTTTATTATAACCGCTCTTCTTCTAAAGCCCTATGCTTTGTTTTTCTCACTGCCCTTGATTTATCTTGCATGGCGTCAATTTGGATTTGGATTGCTAAAGAAATGGCAACTATGGTTGTTTTTTATTCTCACGACGATGCCATTGGGACTTTGGCATACATGGATGAGTCAAAAAGAATTCATTGAAGGAGTTCCGCGCAATAATTGGTTATTTAATGGAAATGGAATCCGTTTTAAAGGAGCTTTTTTTCACTGGCTTTTCGCAGATAGAATTTCCCGGCTCATTTTGGGATATTGGGGTTTACCTTTTGTTGTTTTGGGAATACTAAGAAAAATAAATAAAAAAGAAGGATTGTTTTTTTTCTCTTTTATTATTTCAAGTATTACATTTATGACCGTTCTGGCAACCGGAAATATTCAGCACGATTATTATCAAGTTCTCATAATGCCAACGTTAGCTATATTTTTCGGTAAAGGCGTAGATTTTATTTTGGAAAGTAAAGATATATTCAACAATTGGATTTCGTATTTAACGGTTATGGTTGGAGTTGTTTTTTGCCTTATGTTTGGATGGTTTGGAGTCAGAGATTACTACAGTATTCAGCACCCCAATCTTATTCTGGCAGGGAAAGCAGTTGACAGACTTACTCCAAAAAATGCAAAAATTATTGCTCCATATGGCGGAGACACAACTTTCCTTTATTACACCAATCGAAAAGGCTGGCCGGTTTTTGACAGATCATTTAAAGATTTTAAAAAAGCAGGAGCTTCGTATATCGCATTTGCAGATCCGACTCCGGAGCAGCTTCATTTAGAAACGGAATTTAAACCTATTATAATAACTTCTACGTATGCCATATTTGATCTTACAAAGCCAACTCTGCAGGGTTTGAAAGCGCAACAAAAAGATTAAGATGATCCTTCGACAAGCTCAGGATCATAGTGAGTAAAATTGAATCTATGAACATTCTTCTGGTATCATCATATCTGCCTTACCCTCTTTTTTCAGGAGGTCATATCCGTTTGTATAATTTAATAAGAGAGCTTTCCCGCAAACACAAGATAACTTTAATTTGTGAGAAAAGAGATTATCAGGGAGATGCCGAAGTGAGGGAGCTTAAGAAGTTTTGTAAAAAAGTTATTACAGTTAACCGAAAAAAACAGTGGACAATTAAGAATATTTTGAAAACAGGATTATCGTTTCAATCATTTTTAATAACGGGTCATACGAGTTCGGAGATGAAAAAAGAAATTAAAAGAGAGCTTAGTGAATCTCAATTTGACTTAATTCACATAGAGACTTCTTACGTAATGCAAAATATCCCACTAATCGACATCCCTTTAATTCTGGTTGAGCACAACATAGAATATTTGGTTTATAAACGTTTTGCAGATAGCGCTCCTTTACCATTAAGACCTCTTTTATATTTGGATGTTTTGAAACTTAAATACTGGGAAGAAAAAATGTGGGGGAAAGCCACAAAATTGGTAGCTGTATCTCAAAGTGAAAAGGAAATTATGGATAAAATAAGGCAGGATGTCGTGGTTGTTTCAAATGGTGTGGATATTAATAAATTTAAAGTTTTAAAATCCGAAATCCGAAATCCGAAATCCGAAATCCGAATTTTATTTATTGGGGAATTTAAGTGGGTGCAAAACAGAGATGCAATCGAATGGATTCTTAAAGAAATTTGGCCAAAGTTAAAATCCGAATTTATTCCGTCTATGACAGATAAAGGAATAAAATTATGGGTGGTTGGAAAAAGTATCCCAAATTTTATTAAAAAATTAACAACAGATAAATCTGTAGTCTTTGATGAAAATGCGCCAGACAAAACGGAAGAGATTTACCAAAAATCTGATCTACTCATCGCTCCAATTAGGGTAGGAGGAGGAACCAGTTTTAAAATTTTAGAAGCAATGGCATCTGGCGTTCCTGTTATAACTACACCGTTAGGAAATGCGATGGGTGCAAAAGAAAACTCAGAAATCGTAATTGCTAAAACTTCGGAAGATTTTGTTCAAAGTATAAAAAGATTATTGGAAGATGAAAAGTTTTACGAAACCATTTCTACGAATGCGAGAAAATTAGTTGAGGAAAAATTTAATTGGGAAAAAATTTCCCAAGATTTAAATTCCGTTTATGAATCGGTAGTATTATAATAATGTCATCCTGAACGAAGTGAAGGATCTTTTTTTTTGACTTGAGATTCTTCACTGATGCTCAGAATGACAATAAATGCATGATTGATCTTTCTATTATTATTGTCAATTACAATACGAAAGAGTTTTTAAAAAAATGTATCACATCGATTGTAGAAAATGTGAAGGGTGTTTCTTATGAAATTATTATTGTCGATAATGCTTCATCCGATAACTCTTCTGACATGGTAAAAAAAGATTTTGCTCAAATTCATTTAATCGTAAACAAAGAAAATGTTGGGTTTTCGAAAGCAAATAATCAAGGAATTAAAATTATGCAAAAAAATCGCTATGTTTTATTTTTAAACCCGGATACGATTATGCAAAATCAGACAATCGAAGAAATGATTAAATTTATGGATAATAATAAAGATGCAGGAGCAGCAACTTGCAAGCTAGTTATGTTAAATGGAGAAATAGATGATGCTTCGCATCGAGGTTTCCCAACTCCATGGAATGCCTTCAGTCATTTTTTAGGATTAGAAAAACTATTCCCTCAATCAAAATTATTTGCTGGATATAGTTTGGGCTGGAAGGATCTAAACAAAACTCATGAAATAGATGCATTGGCTGGAGCATTTATGTTGGTCAGGCGAATTGTCGGAGAAGAAGTGAGATGGTGGGATGAGGATTATTTTTTCTATGGGGAAGATATTGATTTTTGTTACGAACTAAAACAAAAAGGCTGGAAAATTTATTACGTTCCAACAGTTTTTGTAACGCATTACAAAGGCGTTTCGGGAGGTATAAAATCTATTTCAAAAGAAATAACAACGGCATCGATAGAGACAAAAAAAAGAGCAACAAAATGGAGATTTGCAGCAATGAGAATTTTTTATAACAAACACTACAAACAAAAATATCCCAGAATTGTTGATTTTCTAGTGGATAAAGGGATAAGGCTTCGGGAAAAACTCGCGGGGGTATAATTAAATTTGACAAACCGCCTTATGGCATGGTAACATTCGGATTCATATGACAATGGAAGCTTTACGCTTGGCAGGAGAGGATCCGAGAAATCAGGCACAAGAAAAACGAGATGCAATTAGACTAATGCGTCTAACCCACAAGGAAGTTGACATATTTGATCCGATTGATCTTCGTAGAAACACTTACAAGTTATTATCTAGGGTCAGAGAACCTAGCACTGAAGAGAGAAAATCTTTAGAAGAAAAAGGATTTAGCTTTTTCTCTATTGAAGAAAAAACATTAACTCAAGTTGTTGTTGAGCATCCAGATCTTTTTTTGAAATGTGAGTTGGAATATCTCAATGGTTTATATTCTCCCAATCTTCGATATGCTCCTGTAGCAATGGAAGTTGCTTTTAATACAAATCAATTATACATACCAGGTAGTTTTGATCAGACTCAGCAAAAACAGCTAGAAATGACGGAAGAATATTCTAAAGCTAATTTAGAAAAAGAATTTTCAGACGCTAAGGCATTGATGTTCCCCGCGACAGTTGTTGTGCAAGCAGATGTCGCTTGTAAAGAGAAGATAGGTGAGGCGCTTTTTGGAAAAGGTTTTGTTCGTGTTTTAGATCGGACGGCTGATTCCCGTGTTGTTAGTATTGGTCGTGGTCGTCCTGAGCATCAGCACTATTTCGATACTTCTGCTGCCGATAATTCGGATGGTAAAGTCGGTGTAGGGGTTCCTCTGGCGGTAGTGTTTATTAGAAATAGGTAATTGATTTTTTGTCCTCTTTGCGTCTTTCAACGGGAAGCTATGTTATACTTAAATAATGAAAATTGGGATTGATTGTCGGTTGTGGGAAGAGACGGGAGTTGGGAGATACGCTCGTAATTTGGTTTTAAATCTGCAAAAGATTGATAAAAAGAATGAGTATGTTTTGTTTGTTTTGAGAAAAGATAGGGAAGAGATTCTGAAACAAGTCCTGCCTGCCGGCAGGCAAGGTCAGAATGACAGTTTTAGAATAATTGAGGCGGATATCAGATGGCATTCTATTGCAGAGCAGTTGAGATTCCTTGGAATTTTAAGTAAAGAAAATTTGGATTTGGTCCACTTTCCTTATTTTTCTGTTCCCCTGTTTTACAATAAGCCTTTTGTTGTTACCATTCACGATCTTATTATTAATCACTTTCCAACTGGCCTTGCATCAACTCTTCCGTTTCCAATTTATAGTTTAAAATTAATTGGATATAAATTTGTAATGAGTCAAGCAGTTAAAAAAGCAAAAAAAATACTCACTGTTTCTAATGCAACAAAAGAGGAGATCGTAGATCATTTGGGAGTTGATTCCAAGAAAGTTGTAGTAACGTATGAAGGAATAAGTCAAAAGTTAGCGGTTAGTGGTCAGAAGTCAGCAGTTAAGGGTAAATACTTTCTTTATGTTGGAAATGCTTATCCGCACAAAAATCTTGAGAAATTATTAGAAGCATTCAAAACTTTAAATTCTAATGTTAGCTTGGTGTTTGTTGGTAAGGAAGACTATTTTTATAAACGATTAAAAAAGAAAGTAGAAGAAATGAATCTTTCGGATAAAGTAATTTTTTTAGAAAATGTTACGGATGAAGAGTTGTTTGGCTTATATAAAAACGCTTTGGCTTTGGTCATACCATCTCTTATGGAGGGATTTGGATTACCGGCTTTGGAAGCAATGGCCAACAAGTGTTTAGTTTTGTCATCTAATATTCCATCTTTGAGGGAAGTCTGCGGTGATGCCGCAATTTATTTTGATCCATACAATGTTACAGATGTTGTAAGAAAAATGAAGGAAGTTCTGTTAAATGATTCAAATCATTTTACTGAAGAAATAAAAAGGGGATTGGATCGAGTGAAACTTTTTTCTTGGGAAAAAATGGCAAAAGAAACGTTAGAAGTATATGAAAGTAGCTTTAGTTTATGACAGATTAAATAAATGGGGGGGGGCGGAGAGAGTTTTGTTGACTCTTCATAAGATGTTTCCTGAAGCACCACTTTACACTTCTGTTTATGATAAGAAGAAAACTCCTTGGGCCCTTCGGTTTAACTCAGGGCAAGCAAAGATTAAAACATCTTTTCTTCAAAGATTTCCATTTGCCACTCACCATGAACTATTTGCTATTTTAATGCCAATCGCATTTGAAAGTTTTACATTTGATGAGTTTGATTTGGTAATTTCTGTGACAAGTGAGGCAGCAAAAGGAATTATCACAAAACCCCATACAAAACATATTTGCTATTGTCTAACGCCAACACGATATCTTTGGAGCGGATATGAAGATTATTTTAAAAACGATTTATTGCGATTTTTTTCAAGACCTGCTGTTGTATATTTAAGATTCTGGGACAAAATTGCAGCACAGCGTCCGGATAAATTTATTGCAATTTCCAAAGAAGTCCAGGGGAGAATTAAAAAATATTATGGAAGAGAATCGGAAGTAGTTTATCCACCATTGATGTTTGGGGTCCTGTCAGAAGTAATCCCTCCCGCCAATGCTCCTTCGTCAGGCTCAGTCCGCGTTGTCGGGAGCCCTTCCTCTTCTGCCACCCCTTATTTTTTAATAGTATCAAGGCTTGTTCCCTATAAAAAAATAGATTTGGCGATAAAAGCTTTTAATAAATTAAAATTGCCATTGAAAATAATTGGAACCGGTTCGGAAATGGGAAAATTAAAAAGAATGGCTGGGCCAACAATTGAGTTTTTGGGTTACTTGACGGATAAAGAGCTGGTAGAGTATTATAAAGGCTGTCGTGCTCTGGTTTTTCCGGGCATTGAAGACTTTGGATTGACAATTTTGGAAGCCCAAAGTTTTGGTAAGCCCGTAATTGCATTTAAAGCAGGCGGAGCGCTTGAAACAATTATTGATCCTTCGGCAGGCTCAGGATCTGCGACAGGTTTGTTTTTTGATAAGCAAAGTGTTGAAAGTTTAATCGCAGCAATAAAACAATTTAACAATTTAGCAATCAACCCAAAAGATTGCATAGGGAATGCGAAGAAATATAGTTTTGAAAAGTTTAAGGAATCATTTTTGAGTAAATTATGAAGATTATTGTTTTTGCAGGAGGAGTAGGAACCAGGCTATGGCCGCTTTCCCGAAAAAATAGCCCCAAACAATTCGAAAAAATACTGGGCGATAAATCCACACTTCAATTGGCAGTAGATCGTTTACGCCCGGACTTTGCGTTTGAAGATATCTACATTGCAACAGGAAAAAAATATGAAGAAATTGTCAAAGAGCAGCTTCCAAAAATTCCGGCAAAAAACTTTATTTTTGAACCGGCAATAAGAGACGTAGGTCCTGCTGTTGGAATGGCAATGTCTATTATAGGAAAAGAAGATCTTAATTCTCCGGTTGCGATTCTGTGGAGCGATCATTTTGTCAAAAAAGAAAGAAGATTTAGGGAGGTTTTACATTTTGCAGAAGGTCTTGTTAAGAAGGGCAACTCTCTTATTCTTATTGGGCAAAGAGCCAGATTTGCTAATCAGAATTTGGGATGGATAGAATTTGGAGAAGAAACGCAGGAGATAAAAGGAACAAAAGTATTTAAATTCAAAAAATTAATTTATAGACCCAGCCTTACGCAGGCAGAAAGTTTTTTAAATCAGAACTTTGCCTGGAATCCCGGGTACTTTGTTACAACACCAAAATTTTTATTGTCTCAGTTTGAAAAATTTACGCCAGACTTATATAAAGGTATTACAAAAATAAAAGATGAAAAAACTTTGGAGGAAATATATCCGACGCTTGAAAAAATAAGTTTTGATAATGCGGTTTTGGAGAAAGTAGATCCTAAGTATGTATCTGTTATTGCCGCAGATCTTGGATGGAGTGATGTAGGCGCATGGGAGGCATTAAAGGAAGCTTTAGAGGTTTCATCAAGGGAGAACGTCACAAAAGGAAAAGTTCTTGTCAATGATTCTTCTGATAATCTTGTTTTCAATTACACAGACCAATTGGTTGTCGGAATAGATTTGGAAAAGATGATTGTGATAAATACAGATGATGTGCTTTTGGTTTGCAGTAAAAATTCTGTTCCCAAAATTAAAAAACTCGTTGAAAAACTGGAAAATACGCCGCACGAACATCTCACGTAAACTATGTTTGATACAGAGGTTACAGAGATAAAAAAAAGTATCTATTATGCATTTGGCAAAAGGCTAATGGATATAATTTTTTCTATCTTAATGCTTACTTTCTTTTCTCCAATAATTTTGATAATAGCAATAGCAATAAAGCTTGATTCTAAGGGTCCAGTTTTGGCAGATACTCCAAGAAGAGTTGGGAGAAACGGCAAGCTTTTCAAAATGTATAAGTTCAGATCCATGGTTGAAAATGCGCACGAAATATTGCGTGAAAATCCTAAATATTCCTCTCTGTATAATGTTTATAAAAAAGGAAGTTACAAATTAAAAGATGACCCTAGAATTACGGCAGTTGGTCACTTTATTCGCAAACACTCCTTGGATGAGATTCCTCAGGCACTCAACATTCTAAGAGGTGAAATGAGTTTGGTAGGTCCTAGGGCTTATTATCCGGATGAACTGAGAAATCAGCAGAAAAAATACCCGCATACAATTGATTCTGTTAAAATTGTGCTTTCTGTAAAACCCGGAGTTACTGGATTTTGGCAGGTTTCAGGCAGAAGCGAAATAAATTTTGATAAACGTATCGAAATGGACGCCTCCTACGTTAAGAAAAGATCGCTTCTTTATGACCTTTGGATTATCACAAAGACCCCCTGGGCCATGATCTCAGGCCGCGGCGCCCTGTAGCAGTTGACAGGACTTAACTTTTTTGTTTATCATTAAGGGATGGAAGGATTTAATAAGATTGATTTGGAAGCTACTCCCCCCTCCCAACCCGCAAATCCCGTCATTATTAATAATAGGCCAAAAGTAAAAACAAGAAGACTTGGCAAAAAATCATTAATAATTCTTGGAGTTCTAGCGGTTATACTACTTATTTTTGGAGTAGTCCTCGTAGCTCCGGTGCAGAAAGCTTATTCCGATGCGAAAGCTACTTTTGGGCAAGTGAAAGTCACGGTAGATGCATTAAAGAAGCAAAATATTACATTGGCATCCGAAGAGCTTAATAAAACCAAAGAAAGTCTGACCCAAACCCAAAAAAGCTTGGACGCAATGAGTTATCTTAAATTTGTCCCTATCGCAGGGATGTATTATGGTGATGTCCAGCATTTGACCAAAGCAGGATTTTATGGGCTTTCTGCGGCAAGAGTTCTTATTGATTCTATCGAGCCTTATGCAGATGTACTAGGACTCAAAGGAAAAGGAAGCTTTGTTGGCGGTACAGCTTCCCAGAGGATACAAACTGCAGTTACAACCATGGGCAAAATTACACCTCATATCGACGATATTGCCAGGGAGATGGAAGGGGCTAGAGCGGAAATAGATGCAGTTGATTCCGCTCATTATCCTTCTTTTTTTGGAGGAGAAAAGATCAGGAAAGGATTATCGCAGGCAAAAAGCCTTGTTGATCAGGGCGTTACATTTATTTCTGATGCAAGACCTCTTATCAAGCTTCTTCCAAGCCTTCTTGGTGATCCTAAAGAGAAAAAATACCTTGTTTTATTTCAGAACGATAAAGAGCTTCGCCCAACAGGTGGCTTTATCACGGCATACGCTGTTTTTAGGATAGAAAGCGGAGTTATTCATGTTGATAAGTCAGATGATATTTACGCTTTGGACAACACAATATATGGGAAGCCGGTTGCTCCATCACCTATTCTTAAGTATCTTCCCAATGTTCCGACTTTCAATTTGAGAGACTCCAATCTTTCTCCGGATTTCATAGAATCAATGAAGACATTTAATTCTTTATATGCAAAAGCAGCAAATAAAGTTGATGTGGATGGAATCATTGCCTTGGATACCAATGTGCTAGTTTCAACAATCAAGATATTGGATGATGAAATATATGCCGGGGGAGTTAAGTTTACCAGTAAAATTGATCCTCGCTGTGATTGTCCACAGGTTATTTATGAGCTGGAAAGCCTTATTTCAACTCCCAAGAGTGTTGACCTAAAAGTAACCACTCTTGCAGCAGTTCAGGCACAACGAAAAGATATGATTGGGGTGCTATTGTACTCCATTATGGAAAAGGCTCTAAAATCTTCCCCAAAGCTGTACTGGGGGCCTTTATTTCAAGATATGCTAACTCAGGTACAGCAAAAACATGTTATGTTCTATATTTATAACCAGGACGCTCAAGCAGGCATAGAAGCTTTAAATGCAGCCGGCAGAATAAGGCCATATGATGGAGACTATCTTCATATTAATCAGGCAAATTTTGGAGGAGCTAAATCTAATTTATTTATAGAGGAGGGCGTAAATCAAAACTATGAAGTGGGAGGAGATGGCGTTATAACCAAGAAGATTACTATAAATTACAAAAATCCTCATGCGCCGTCTGATTGTAATTTGGAGCGCGGGAATCTTTGCATCAACGCGGTCTTAAGAGATTGGATTAGAATATATGTGCCATTGGGGAGCAAATTGGTAGGAAGCATTGGTTCTGAAGTTAAAATGATTTCTTATGATGAATTGGGTAAAACAGTTTTTGAAGGTTTTCTTACAGTAAGGCCGCTTGGCTCTGCAACATTCTCGATATCTTATACTTTACCATTTAAAGTTAAGGATGGAAATCTTCCGCTCTATATTCAAAAACAGCCGGGAACTGGCGGTAACGAATATACTTTAGAGGTTAAGGGAACAAAAGTTGATAATTTCAAGCTTCTGACTGATAAGGAAACAAAGATCAAACTCTAATGCACTGAATGTATGAGAACTTATAAAATAGAAGGAATTGTCTTGAAGCGGCGGAATCTGGGTGAAGCAGACAGGATTTTAACAATCTTAAGCCGTGAATCCGGAAAGATTTCTGTGAAAGCTCCGGGGGTCAGACGAATTCCAAGCCGTAGATCAGCCCATATTGAACTGCTAAATCTTTCACAATTAACTTTGTATGGCGGTTCCAAAACCTTTATGCCCATAGTTACCGAAGCCCAAACCTTGGAAGACTTTTCTTCAATAAAAGATAATCTTAAGAAAATTGGATATGCTTATTATATTTGTGAATTGATTAATGGTTTGTGTGCAGAAAATCAGGAAAATAGAAGCGTATTCTTCCATTTAAAATCTACTCTTTTCGCACTTAGCGAAACCTCAAATGCTTCCGATCTTGTAAAAAAGTTTGAAAAAGATCTTTTGAAAGAGCTTGGATTTTGGTCAGAGGCAAAGCTCTTACAAACTCAGGATTCACAAATAGTTATGGAAAGATTATTAGAACGCAAGCTTAAAACCATCCGCGTGATGCCCCTTTTCGCTCTTTAATTAAAGCTTTCAAGGTTAGTAAATCCACAATTAATAAAATTACAAAATAAATTCCATAGACAATAGAGGTTGAAACATTAACGTTTAAAAATATAAAAAAGAAAAATAAAATAATTAATGAAAATAAAAATGTCCCAATCATTGAGGAAAAAATTGCCAGTTTTTTAAGCTTTGGGTAAAAAACAATTCCTAAAACATTAAGGCTTAATATTGAAGTAAGGACATATAATATATAATGATAAATTTCAAATGACATAGGCCATGAAACTCCCAGAAAAGCTGGCATCATTTCCAAATAATGCGGAAACCTAAGCGGCATAAAGTAGGGAGGAGAGAAAAGATGCGTTGGGGCGACCAAAATAATTCCTAACACAAAAATTAAGAGATAAAGAAGCTTAAGACTTTCAAGTTTTTTACTCTTCATTATTTAAGTTTAAAGTGACTATTTAAAGAAGTCAATTATTTTGTGTTACATATTTTCCACCTTCGAGGTGGTCTAGCTTGACACCTCTTCTTTTTCTTTATAATGTAAGAGTATGCCTACCAATAGGAAGGTAGTTTTCGCCAATGATGAGATATACCACATCTTCAATCGTGGAGTTGAAAAAAGACCAACTTTTATGGACAAACGAGAATTGGATAGGGGAATAAAAACTCTTGATTTTTATAGATTTGCTAATTTACCTCTTAAGTTGTCTAAGTTTTTAGTTCTTCCTCAGCCTGAGAGAGTCAAATTTGTCCAGGAGATGAATCTTAAGTACGAAAAATTAGTGGAGGTCATTTGCTATTGTTTAATGCCTAATCATTTCCATTTTCTGGTTAAACAGATAAGGGAAAAAGGAGTTTCAACTTTTGCAGCTAATTTTACTAACAGCTATACAAAATATTTTAATACCAAACACGAACGGGTTGGTCCTCTATTCCAGGGACTGTTCAAGGCCGTAAGAGTCGAATCAGATGAGCAGCTTATCCATGTTTCAAGATATATCCATCTTAATCCCGTGTCATCATTTTTGATAGAGTCTGAAGGTCTGGAGAGCTATCGATGGTCATCATATCTTGAGTATTTAGATATTTCTCAGAGCAAGATTGCAGATAAAAAAATTGTTCTAGATATGTTCGCATCAAAGGAAAAGTATAGGCAATTTGTCATGGATCAAGTGGATTATGTAAGGGAACTTGAGCAGGTTAAGCATCTGCTTCTAGAAAAGTAATGTTTTTAAAAAAGGACAGGTGCCAACGTAATCCACCTCGAAGGTGGGTGATAGCAAAGGTGGGTGATAGCACTTCATAAAGAGGAATTAATTTTCTTAATTTGATTTTTTTCTCATCCATAGATTATCATTATGCTATAATTTAATAAATGAATGCAAATTTGATGGACAAGATTATTGCTCTCTCCAAACGCCGCGGTTTTATTTATCCAGGTTCAGAAATTTATGGAGGATTAGCAAATACTTATGATTATGGACCTGCGGGTGCAGAACTTTTGAGAAATATCAGGAATTTGTGGTGGGATAATTTTGTTCACAAAAGAGAAGATGTTGTTGGAATTGATGCAAGTATTATCTCTCATCAGGAGATTTGGAAAGCTTCGGGACACACTGCCGGATTTGCAGATGCATTAGTTGATTGCAAGAATTGTAAATTAAGAATGCGAGCAGACCACCTCATTGAAAACAACCCATCCTTCGCTAAAGCTACGGAGGGCAAAGAAGAAAAAGTTGAAGGAAAAAGTTTGGAAGAACTTGAAAAAATAATTAAAAACAATAAGGATATAGTTTGTCCAAATTGCGGAAAGCATGATTGGAGCTCGGTTAGGAAATTCAATTTATTATTTCCTGTTAATTTGGGAATTGTTGAGGGAGATCAGTCCCTAGCATATCTTCGGGGAGAAACGGCACAGGGAATGTTTGTAAATTTCAAAAATGTTGTTGACTCAACACGTGTTAAATTGCCTTTTGGTATTGCGCAACTTGGAAAAAGTTTTAGAAATGAAATAACTCCTGGCAATTCTGTTTTCAGAACTTTGGAATTTGAGCAGGGAGAAATAGAATATTTCTTTGACCCGGAGGAATCAAATTGGGAGAAACTTTTCGAAAATTGGAAAAATTCGATGTGGGACTTTGTTACAAAAACTTTGGGAGTTAACAAAAATAATCTTAGATGGAGAGAGCATGGCAATGAAGAGAAATCTTTTTACAGCAAAAAAACTGAAGATTTGGAATATAAATTCCCTTTTGGATTTAAAGAATTGTGGGGAATAGCTTATCGAACAGATTATGATTTAAAACAGCACATGAAGTTTTCCAACAAAGATTTGTCTATCGTAGATCCGCAAACCGGAAAAAAGATTATGCCACATGTTATAGAGCCGGCTGTTGGTATTAACCGCATGCTTTTGATGGTTCTTTCTGATTCATATGTAGAAGAAAAAGAAAGAATTGTCTTAAAACTTAATCCAAAACTTGCCCCTTACAAAATTGCAATATTTCCTCTTCTTGCAAACAAACCAGAGCTGGTTGAAAAAGCAAAGAAAATTTTTAAAGATTTAAGCTCTAATTTTGTGACAGTTTATGACGGACGCGGAAATATTGGAAAAAGATATTTTGCACAAGACGAAATAGGAACCCCATTTTGCATCACAGTTGACTTTGATAGTTTGAAAGATAATACTGTTACTGTCAGAGACCGCGATACAATGAAACAGGAAAGAATAAAGATAAGCGAGCTTTTTACCTGCCTTACAAACAAACTATCTTAATGCTAGAGAGAGAAGCATCGGTAAAGCTGCATCCAGAAAGAGAGCGGATTCAAAGTGAATGCGGGTTATTTGGAATCTTTATAATTGATCCAACAAGTACAGACGTTCGTGCTGTTTCACTCCAAGCCGGTGCAGACTTACAGCATCGCGCTGAAGGAGCAGCAGGAATGTGGATTAGTAATGGAAAGTTTTCAGACTCGGTAAGAGAATTAGGTACTGTAGCAGTAGCTTTTCAGGAAGGAAGAAATCTACCGTCTGTAGAAAATCCGCATATTGCCATGTTACATTCTCGTTATCCCACAGCAGGAGGTTCTAATCACAAACCCAATATTCAACCTTTGTCTTTAGATGGAATCACATTTGGACATCATGGAAATCTGACTAATGTCCAAGAAATATCAGATCGAATCGGATTTGTTCCTCAGGGAGAGAGCTCTCCCGATAGCGATTCGTGGATTGCTCTCAATGCAATAGCAAGAGAGAAAGGATCCACATTAGCAGAAAAAGTCATTAATGCACAAAAGAATTTTGAAGGAGGATGGGCATTTATTGTTACCGATGGAGACGTAATTGTTGCATCTCGTGACCCACATGGAATAAGGCCTTTGTCAGTTGCGATACTTGGTGATGAGGCTTCACCCAAAGGCTATCTCTTGTCTGTTGAATCTTGCGTTTTTAACAAGATGGGTGTTTCTGATTTTAGAGAAGTCTTGCCCGGAGAAACCATTGTTATTGATAAGTCTGGAGTAAAAACGGTAGATATGAGTCCAAAAGAGCAAATGTCTTGTCTGTTTGAATTTGTTTATATGATGCGTCCTGACAGCAGATTTTTAGGAGAGATAGTTTATAATGCTAGAAGAGAAGCGGGGCGGCACTTATGGAAGGAAGCTCCAATAGAGCTGGAGGAAGGAGAAGAACTCGTGGTTATGCCAGTGCCAAATTCTGGAAGACCTTCTGCGCTTGGTTTTTTTCATGAAGCCCAAAAAGATCTTGGATTGAAAGTTACCTATGATGAGGGATTATTGTCCAATGCTTATTTTGGCCGAAATTTTATTAAATCATCTGCGCAAAGAAAAGCTTATCTTAAATTCTACCCAATTGAAGAATTATTAAGGGATAAGACAGTTGTTTTGGTTGATGACTCGATAGTAAGGGGAGACACAACGCCTACTTTAGTTGAAATGTGTATGTGGGCGGGTGCAAAAAAAGTTCATAAACGTGTTGCATCGCCAGAAATCAAGTATCCGTGTCATTGGGGAGTAGCAATGCCTACTCATCAAGAGTTGTTAGCAAATAAAATGCCTAGTCTGAGAGATAGAGAGAGGTATTTAGGGGTTACAAGCCTTGCCCATCTTAGCCTAGATGGTCTAATAGAAGCAACAGGGGTTAGCAAAGATAAGCTTTGTACGCACTGCTTTAGCGGAAAAGGTCCTTCACTAAGCAAATTTGGAACAGTGCCTTTACGAGAGTAGTGCATCTCTTGACAAAAATCTAAGTGTTGCTACAATTAATTAGATAATGAAAAATAAGAATTTAGTTATATTTTTGGTTATTGGAGTAATTGTTTTGGTTGGGGGATTTTTGGTTTTGTCTTCCAGCAAAAAAGCAGCTCCTGTCCAGGTTGACCAAACTCCAACGGAAGAAAAAGTAACTACAATTAAGCCTGAAGATATAGGTTTAAGTCTGACAGCATCCTTGGATAAGAAAAAAGTAATCCTTCAAGTTGCGAATACAAGCGGCATATCGGGATTGGAGTACCAATTATCTTATGTTTCAAAGGGAGATATTCCCCGCGGAGTTCTTGGACATATAGATATCAAAATACCCGGCAAGTCTGTAACGCAGGAGATTACTCTTGGAACCTGTTCGGATGTTTGCCATTATGATCAGGATGTTAAAGACATAAAATTAATTCTAAAGGTTGCAAAAACAGATGGAACAGCGTCTCAGGTAGAAAAATCCCTCGAATTGTAATTCTTCTTCCCACAGGTTGAGTTTAAGTTTCCGCATAACACTATTATGATCATCTTCCTCTTGACAAATGGTCTAAAATGTCTCAAAATGATAATAAATGGTCCAAAGTGGGAAGAAGTGGGCCACTTCGCTTTGCTCAGTGCAAGCTTAAATTTAATATGGCAGGAAAAATGTTGCTAGGGCAATTCGGGGGAGTTGTTGGAGAGAAAAGCAGAATTGCTCTACCTAAGAAATTAAGAGAAATTATAGGGAACGAATTAATAATAACTTTAGGATATGAAAACTCGCTTATTATCGTCTCAGAAACCGGTTGGAAAGCTCTCTTGGAAGGAACAGAGGGAAGACCATTTATTGAGAAGCCAGCCCGGGAAACTCAGCGTTACCTTCTCGGAGGAGCAACATTCATTGAGCTTGATACTAAAGGAAGGTTTGTTATACCTGACTACTTACGACGCTTTGCAAAGATTAAAGGAGAAGTTATATTCCTAGGATTGTCACGATATGTTGAGCTGTGGGATAAAGAAATTTGGGAAACCTACAGACTAAATCTTGAAAAAAACATAGACAAAATTTCGACAAAGCTCATTGATAAAGACACTAAAGATAAATGAACAACTATCACCAAAGCGTACTTTTAAAAGAGACAATTGACGGATTAAGAGTTGAAAAAGACAAAAAATACATTGATGCGACAGTAGGCGGAGGAGGACACTCGTTTGAAATACTAAAGAAAGGTGGAATTGTTCTAGGGATTGATGTAGATAGCGACGCTTTGGAGTTTGTAAAGCGAAGATGGAAAATAGAATCTCGAAGCTTGAATGTTGGGGAAGAGAATTTGACTTTGGTAAGAGGAAATTTTAGAGATATAGACAAAATTGCACGTTTAAATAATTTCAATAGAGCGGCTGGAATAATTTTTGACCTTGGTGTTTCCAGTCATCAGATAGATTCGCCCGCGCGTGGGTTTAGTTTCCAGAATGACGGGCCCCTTGATATGCGAATGGATCAGGAGCTAGGGGTAAGGGCCCTTGATTTAATAAAGATTTTAACAAAGGACGAACTTTATGAAATTTTTACTAAATTTGGTGAAGAGAGCCGTGCTTGGGCCATTAGTGACGCTATTGTCAGGGCCCGTGCAATAAAGCCAATTGTTACGACAAGGGATTTGGCAAAAATAGTTTTTACAAAGAAAGGACAAAATAAAAAAGTCTTTCAGGCGTTAAGGATAGTAGTAAATGATGAATTGAATTCAATTATGCAAGCTCTACCTAAAGCATTAGAATTGTTAGAGAAAAATGGAAGATTATGTGTAATTTCCTTCCATTCTCTTGAAGACAGAATTGTAAAAAGAAAATTTATCGAGTTTGAAGAAAAAAATATGGGAAGAATTATTACGGAAAAACCAATTGTACCGAGAGATGAAGAGATAGAGAAAAATAAAAGAGCAAGAAGCGCAAAGCTTCGAATTTTTGAAACCCATTCGACAAACTCAGGGTAAAAAAATATGAAAAAACCAATTCTTATTATTATATTTTTGATAGGAATAATAATTTCATTATCTATTGTTAAAGTAATTGTGTATAACGGATTATCAACCTCAGGTGTATATGTAGGCAAAGTGGAGGAAGAAGTCAATTTTTATAAAACACAAAACGCTAAATTGTTGGAAAAACTTTTGACGTTGTCTTCTCTGACGAACATTGCAGAAAAAGCAAAAAAAGAGGGATTTACCAACGAAGGAAACTTACTCATGGTTCTTAAAACATCAAAGCCTTTGGCAGTTAGACCATGATCCTTCGATTTGCACTCAGGATCATACTGAGCTTGTCGAATGTATGAAATGGCGCTATCCTTTTGTTTTCATAACTTTTTTAATTTTCTTCACGCTCGTAATAGGCCGTTTATTTTATTGGCAGATTGTTAAGGCAGAAGAGCTATCCGGAATGGCTAAATCTCAATACAACGGAGTTATAAAAGTTCTTCCAAGACGTGGGGAAATAAAAACTTCTGACGGATTCCCAATTGTAGCAAATAAAGTTTCCTACCTTTTATATATCAACCCAACAGAGGTAAAAGATAAAAATAAGACCATATACACACTTTCTTCTCTTCTTGATATAAGTATTGCTTCTGTAAGCTCACAGCTTATTCCTGACAGATTATGGGTTCCGATTAAATCTGGGATTGATGCAAAGAAGAAAGAGGAAATAGAAAAAATTAAACTTCCAGCTATAGGATTTGAAGAACGCTATGCCCGTTTCTATCCCGAGGCATCCACTGCAGCCCATTTAGTTGGTTTTGTAGGTAAAAATGAATTCGGAGAAGATAAAGGGTATTTTGGCCTTGAAGGGTTTTATGACAGACTCTTGAAAGGTAAGGAAGGATATGCCGTAGAGCTCCATGATGTGCTAGGAAGGCCTATTTTGGCCAAAAGGAACAATAACGCAAGAGGTTCGGATGGCGGGAATTTATTATTGAGTATTGACAGATCAGTGCAATTTTTGACCGAGCAAAAACTTAAAGATGGCATAGAAAAGTATGGTGCCTTGGGCGGAATGGTAGGTATTATGGATCCTGCTAACGGAGATATCATTGCTTTGTCCTCAATGCCTTCTTTTGCGCCTCAAAAATATTGGGAATACGATGAAAGTTTGTACAAAAACCCATTTATAACCAATACTTATGAGCCGGGTTCAACGCTCAAACCAATTATAATGGCCTCTGCTTTAGATGCCGGCCTTATCACTACCCAAACAAAATGCAATATCTGTAGTGGGCCTGTGAGAGTTAGTGATTATGATCTTCATACGTGGAATGATAAATATTACAAAGATACGAATATGATTGAGGTTATTCAGCATTCAGACAACATTGGTATGGTTTTTGTTGCGCAAAAACTAGGAGTGGATAGAATGATTTCATATTTGACCAAATTTGGAATAGGAAAATCAACAGATATTGACTTGCAAGGAGAAACAGTTCCTTCTTTTAAGGCAAGATCCGCTTGGTATGATGTTGATCTGGCAACCACGGGTTTTGGCCAGGGAATTTCTATTACTCCAATCGAGCTTCTAACAGCATTTTCCACTTTTGCCAATGGAGGCAAGCTGTTGCAGCCGCGTGTTGTGACTGCTTTTGAAAATGCAAATGGAGAAGTACTCAGAATACCTGCCAAAGTTAAAGGAACACCAATTTCTGAAAAAACTGCGAAAATTATGACTGAGATTCTGGTAAATGCTGTTGAAAAAGGAGAGGCGCAGTGGACAAAGTTAAAAGGTTATAGAATTGCAGGCAAGACGGGTACAGCATCGATTCCTGTGAAGGGCCACTACGATCCAAATAGCACGATTGCTTCATTTATTGGTTTTGCGCCAGTTGATGCGCCAAGATTCGTAATGCTTGTAATTTTGGAGAAGCCTACAAGCTCTATTTATGCAGCCGAAACCGCAGCGCCTTTGTTTTTTGACATCGCAAAAGACCTCCTCTCTTACTACGGCATTCCCCCAAGTGAATAGGCCGTGTTATACTAATACCAAAATGAAAAAAAATTCAGATCTCGAAATGGTTGATGTAGTAAATGAAGATAATAAGATCGTATTTAGCGTCGTAAAGCAAGATGCTCATAAAAAGGGATTATTGCACCGAACTATACTTGCTCAACTTATAGACTCAAAAGGAAAATGGATTTTAGTGAAACAGGCTTCTGATCGTCAAGATCCAGGATCATACGTTGTGCCGGTTGGAGGACATATAAGGACAGGGGAATCGGAGGTAGAAGCACTACGAAGAGAGACTTTGGAAGAAATAGGCCTAAAAGATTTTACTTACAAATTTATTGGGCGGGGGATTTTTAGCAGGCGGGTTTTGGGAAGAGAAGAGAATCATTATTTTATTCCTTATGAGATTTACTCAGATAAAAAAATAAATCTGGGTCCGGAAGCAGAAAGCTATAAATCTTTTACAAAAGAAGAAATAAAAAAGTTATTGAAAGATAAACCAAAGCTGTTTGGAAATGCTTTCCATTTTGGAGTTAAAGCATTTTACCCCAACCTCTTGAAATAACTCTACTCTTAATTTTCCATCTAATTTTAGCTAATTGACAAGATCAAAAATCATTTGACAACTAATTAACTACCATGCTACAGTGTATGGTAGTTATGCGAACGAGGGGAAGCTCCAAATTAAACTCAACAAAGCGTAAAGAGCTTATTCTTAATTTATGTCGGGCAATTGTAGTTCTTAATTCCGCTTCTGAAGTTGCAGACGCTTTAACTGATTTATTAACTCCTAAAGAAATTGAAACAATAGGTAAGCGACTGCAAATAGCAGAATATTTAGTTGCTGGAAAGGATTATGAATTTATTCGCAATAGTTTAAGCGTTGGGTATTCAACTATTGCGCGCGTTAATACCTGGCTCAATCTTTCTGGAGAAGGCTTTAAGATTATGTTATCTCGAAAAAAACCAATTAAAAAAGAAGAAAATGTCGAAGAACGATTTGACCCTTATGGTTGGCGCAATGTAAAAAGACGCTATTCTTTGTATTTTTGGCCTCAATTATTGCTTGAAGAGTTTTTAAAGAAAGCAGATAAGAAAGAACAGGATAAAATCAAAGGAATTTTTGACAAGCTGGAACTCAAAGGCCGCCATTTTACAGGCGAAGAGAATAAAAAACTATATGAAGCGTTTTCGTCAAATCTTCAGAACAAAAAAAGATAACTCTCTTAATTACCACGCTACAGTGTGCGGTAGTTAGTGCCATTAGCCTTTGGGTTATGTAAACCTAAGACTAGCCTTAGAGCTGGAGAAGAGGGAGAAAAAGCTATATAATATAATTCTAATGTGGCAAGAGATTAAGAATATTTATCACTTGGGCATTGCAATTCTAGCGAATTTATTTTATGGTTTTCCTTCCCGAAAACTTAGAGTAGTCGGAGTCACAGGTACGGATGGGAAAACCACTACAACAAGTCTTATTTATCGCATCCTAAACACTGCAGGCCTTAATGCGTCAATGGTGACTTCAGTCGGGGCGGTAATTGATGGAAAAAAATATGATGTGGGCTTCCACGTTACAACTCCTTCGCCTTTTGCAGTCCAAAGATTTATCAAAAAAGCAGTAGATTCGGGTTCGAAATTCCTTGTTTTGGAGACCACTTCACACGCTTTGGATCAATACAGGGTGTTTGGGACCAGATTTGAAATTGGAGTGTTGACAAATGTTACCCATGAACATTTGGATTATCATAAAACATATGAAAATTATGTTAAAACAAAAGCAAAACTTCTCAAAATGAGCAAAATTGCGATTGTAAATAAAGATGACGAATCATACGCTTTGCTAAATTCAAAATTCAGAATTCAGAATTCAAAATTGAGAACGTATGGAATGAGAGAGGATGCCGATATTAATCCACAAGCATTTCCTTTTAAAACAAATTTGATCGGGGAGTTTAATAAGTATAATATTTTGGCAGCAATAAGTGTTTGTAAAGCTTTAGGAATACCAGAAGATGCAATTAGGAAAGGTATTGAGAATTTTGTTGCACCATTTGGAAGAGAAGAAATAATTTACAATAAAGACTTTACGGTTATGATTGATTTTGCACACACACCGAATGCTTTTGATCAAATTCTTAAATCTGTCCGTCCAATGGTAAAAGGCAAACTTATTCACGTATTCGGTTCGGCAGGATTGCGAGATATATCAAAACGTCCAATAATGGGGAAAATTTCTTCTCAATATTCGGATGTAATTATTTTAACCTCGGAAGACCCACGGTCAGAAAAAATATCTAAGATCATGAATGATATTTTTTCTGGAATTCAAAATTCAAAATTCAAAATTCAAAATTTACTTAGAATTGAAGATAGACAAAAGGCGATTGAGACGGCAATTAAAATGGCGAAAAAAGGAGATTTTGTTATTATGACAGGCAAGTCGCACGAAAAATCTATGAATTACGGACATGGAGAGGTTCCTTGGGACGAATTTGCAAGCGCAAAAGATGCTCTTAAAAAAAGATATGAGAAAAATTAAATCTATTTATTTTGTGGGAATAAAGGGAGTAGGAATGACGCCTTTGGCTATTATTGCAAAAGAAGCCGGAATGAAAGTCGCAGGATCTGATATTGGAGAGGAATTTATTACTCAAGAGCTCTTAAAAAAGGCAGGAATTACTCCTTTGGTTGGTTTTTCAAAAGAAAATATTAAAAATTCGGATTTGGTTATAACAACAGGTGCTCATGGGGGATTTGCAAATATAGAAGTAGTGGAGGCAAAAAGAAAAAACATTAAAGTCATAACGCAGGGTGAGGCTGTTGGAGTTTTCATGGAAGGATCGATTTTTGGGCGGGAACAAATTGGAATTTCTGTAACAGGGACTCATGGAAAAACAACAACAACCGCTATGGTTGCAACAATTCTTAAAAATTGCGGACTTGACCCATCTTTTGTTATTGGTACAGGAAATGTTTTATCTCTGGAGTCTTCCGGGCATTTTGGA
>Ga0209515_10003118_pt1 | contig 24230 bp, 35 predicted proteins | sample Subgroupgradi54m_FD_187454 | JGI IMG/M metagenome (GOLD analysis project Ga0209515, IMG submission 187454) | Subsurface groundwater microbial communities from S. Glens Falls, New York, USA - GMW60B uncontaminated upgradient, 5.4 m (SPAdes)... ... | reverse complement strand
TCTCGTCGTTCAGTACGTTTTTTAAAGTGCCAACTCCAAGTTTTGAGAGATTAGCTTCAGCGTAGAGTTCAAAAAGGCAAGAAACGAATTAAACATAACTCTTTATATCCCTAAAACGAAGTTTTATCGGGGTATACACGCTAAACGCGTAAAATTCAATGGGTCATAACTCAAAAATCTGTCACTACTCAACCAGTCACAAGACAGCCACTGGACAAACCTTTATCATCGAGAATTCTTAACTCTCAGCCTCTAAAATGAGAAAAATACTAAGCCACGCCCCCACTGGACAACTCTGGCTAAGCTATTTAAACAAAAAGAGATAGGATAATATTAATGGATATTAATGAACTAATCAGAAAAGAAGGTTTGCGTCGTGGTTTAAGACCAAGAACAATTCAAACATATCAACAATGTGTTGAAAGATTCTTTCGTAAATCGGGCAAAGAACCATTATCTTTACATAAACAAGACATTAAAGATTTCTTAGATATTCTAATCAATAAAGGGGCACCAGGAAACACGTTGAATGTTTATCTCAATGCTCTTAAGTTCTTCTACGAAGAAATATTGCATCGTAGATTAACCATTAACTTAAGATATTCTAAAGTGAGTAAACGATTGCCTGATTTCTTGACTAAAGAAGAAACAATAAATCTAATTTCTTCCATAAAGAATCCTAAACACTCTCTCATGATACGTTTGTTGTACTCTTCTGGATTGAGAGTTGGAGAACTGTTAAACTTAAAAATAAGCAATTTAAATATCAAAGAAGGTTATGGTTGGGTAAGAAACGGTAAAGGGGGAAAAGATCGCCCGTTTATAATCGCCCATTCTCTTCAAGAAGAATTACATCAATATACCACTGGTAAACTTCCCGAAAGTTGGTTGTTCACTGGTTGGAATAATTCTCCCTATGATGATTCCTCGATTCGTGAAATATTAAAGAAAGCAGTAAAGAACGCAAAACTGAGTAAGAAAGTTCATCCCCATATGTTAAGACATTCTTTTGCTACACATTTAATTCAAAATGGATATTCCCCATTGGAAGTCCAACCTTTGCTAGGTCATAATAACGTCAATACTACGATGATTTATGTCCATCTCGCTGCAGCTAATCTATTTAACGTCAAAAGTCCTTACGATAGTTTGCAGAATATGAAACCAGATCACTCAAATATTCATTTAAAGTGAGAACATGGAAAACAACCTATTAATAACCGCAGATAACATCAAAAGCAAGATTTATTCAGTAAGAGGTTTGCAGGTAATGCTGGATATTGATCTTGCACAGCTGTATGATGTTGAAACAAAAGTTTTAAATCAGGCTGTTAAGAGAAATAAAAAAAGATTTCCATTGGAATTTATGTTTCAAATGAGTAGTTCTGAATATAATTCTTTAAGGTCACAAATTACGGCATTAGACATAAACTTGAAGTCACAAATTGTGACCTCAAGTTGGGGTGGTAGAAGGAATTTACCCTACGTTTTCACCGAGCAAGGAGTTGCAATGCTCTCTGGAGTGCTTAAAAGTGAGATTGCGGTGAAAATTAGTATTCAAATTATGAATGCTTTTATCACTATAAGACGATTTCTCGTATCCAATGCTCTTATCTTCCAAAGATTAGATTCAGTAGAACAAAAGCAAGTAGGATACGATCAGAAATTTGAACAAGTATTTGACGCCATCCAAAGCAAAGAGATAAAACCAGAAAAAGGCATATTTTTTGATGGGCAAATCTTTGATGCCTACAAATTTGTCTCTGATCTTATTAGAACTGCCACTAAGTCTATCATTCTCATTGATAATTATATTGATGATTCTGTTCTAACGTTGTTGAACAAAAGAAACAAAGATGTTAAAGTGGTAATTTTTACCAAAGAGATCTCCAAACAATTATTACTAGACTTAACAAAATACCACTCCCAATATTCACCCATTGAAGTAAAAGAATTTCATCAATCCCACGATCGTTTTCTCATCATAGATAACAAAGAAGTGTACCATTTTGGCGCTTCGTTAAAAGATTTAGGCAAAAAAGGGTTTGCTTTCTCCAAATTTGATAAAGAAGCATTCTCGTTGCTGGATAAATTAGGTCTAAAATGAAAGACTTACTCTCACTTCTCCACCCAACAAAACTATATAAAAACCTCCATCAAAAATAACCCATGCTCAAAGACTTCACCCCCCGCCTCTACCAGCAGACGATCTTAGGCACTGCCGCCAACAAGAACACTCTTGTCGTTCTACCGACGGGCCTAGGAAAAACCGCATTAGCCTTCCTCTTAGCTGTGCAGCGTCTCCATCATTATCCCCAATCAAAAATCCTCCTCTTAGCACCGACAAAACCACTTTGTGAACAGCATGTTGAGACATTTCGGAAACACGTTGATATTCCTCCCGAAAAAATCGTTCTCTTCACCGGCAGCATTAAACCAGAAAAACGCGCTGAACTCTGGAAAGATGCCCAGATTATTATCAGCACGCCACAAGGTTTGGAAAACGACACCATCAACCGCAGAATAAAATTAGAAGAAGTCTCTCTCCTCATCTTCGATGAAGCACATCACGCCACGGGAGAATATGCCTACGTCTGGCTCGCCAAACAATACGAGAGCACGGCCAAATACGCACGTATTCTCGCTCTCACCGCCTCTCCTGGCAGCGATTTAGAGAAAATTAAAGAAGTCTGTCAAAACCTGCATATCGAACGCGTGGAAGTACGTACCGAAAAAGATCCCGACGTCAAACCGTACATCCAACACATTGAGATGAACTGGATTGCTGTCGACTTTCCCGTTGAATTTCAAAAAATCCAGAAACTCTTTATTGATTGCAAGAAAAGTAAAATCATCGAAGTGCAGAACCTCGGTTACGCTAACTCTGCCGAATTACACAAAGGCGAACTATTGACAATTCAAGTTGAATTACACAAACGTCTCACCTCTGGTGAACGCGATTTTGATATTATGCGTAGTGTCTCACTTCTCGCCGAAGCATTGAAAGTAGATCATGCATTGGAACTCTTAGAAACCCAGGGCATCGTTCCTCTCTATACGTACCTTAGTAGACTTTGTCGAGAGGCAGTCACGAGTAAAGTCAAAGCTGTGCAAAATTTGATTCTCGATCCATTCTTTAAAGAGGCATTCCACCATGTTGAGCAATTACATGCCCAGAAAGTAAAACACCCCAAGCTTGAAAAAATGCAGGAACTCGTTAACGAGCAACTTTCTCAATCACCAACTGCTAAAATTATTATCTTCACTCAATATCGTGATTCCGCGGAAACAATTGTAGATCAGTTGAACTTACAAAACATCAAGAATCACATCTTTGTTGGTCAAGCCAAAAAAAATGGTCTTGGTTTCTCCCAGAAACAGCAGAAAGAAATACTTGACCAATTTCGCACCGGAGAATTCAACGTTCTTGTCGCCACCTCTGTTGCTGAAGAAGGATTAGACATTCCCAAAGTTGACAAAGTGATGTTCTATGAACCGGTTCCTAGCGCTATCCGCTCCATCCAACGAAGAGGAAGAACTGGCCGTCTCGAACAAGGTGAAGTAACAATCTTAATGACCTCAAAAACCAGAGACGAAATGTATCGCTGGAGTTCTCATCACAAAGAAAAAAGAATGCATCGTAATTTGGAAACGTTAAAGAAAGAATTTGCCTTAATGGGAAAGAATGAACCCCAGAATCTCAATTCCTCCCTTCAGCGGTTCATTCCAGATGACACTGTTGTTGCTATCCTCGCTGACCATCGCGAGAAGAACAATCGGATTGTCAAAGAACTCATTGATCTTGGTATATCTGTCAAAACGGCACAGCTCACCTCCGCCGATTATGTCATTTCCGGAACCGTTGGTGTGGAATTAAAAAAAGTCCCCGATTTTGTCGCATCGATCATTGATGGTCGTCTGCTCGATCAAGCACGGGAATTAAAACAAAACTTTAGCAAGTCAGTTATTATTATTGAAGGAGAAGAAGATATTTTTTCTGTTCGCAATATCCATCCTAACGCCGTGCGCGGAATGATCGCCTCTCTTGTTCTCGACTTTCATCTTCCCATTTTGTATACCAAGAATCCCCAAGAGACGGCTGCCCTTCTCGCCGTGATGGCGAAGCGTGAGCAAGATAAAGGGCGAGATATCTCCGTTCATGATCATAAACCAAAATCATCGCAAGAACAAATAGAATTTATTATTTCTTCTTTACCTACCGTGGGCTTGCTTAATGCCCGTAAATTATTAGCGCATCGCGGTTCACTAAAAGCTGTTGTTAATGCTAGCAAAGAAGAGTTGACGGCAATTGAAGGAATTGGCATAAAGACCGCAGAGAAATTGATTCAATTATTTGAAGAGAAATATGAAAAGAAGAAAAAGTAGTTGATCATTCTGATTTATTTTCTGTTACTCCACTTTTCCCAATTGCTGGTTTTATTCCGAAGAAAGTTCTGATTTTGTCTTGGACGTATCCATAAGGAATACTATGAAACACACCGAGAGTCACACCAATTCCCCACGCATAGGTTGTCGCTTTCCAATCGTAATTTCCCGACCAGGCCATACTTCCCACCAGCATCGCGCCATACGTCACGGCTTGCAGCGGCGCAACCGCAACGACATTCACTTTCATTTTATCAAGTAGCGAACTTTCTTGCGTGACATTCCAATGCCGAGCAGCATAATTTCGTAATAATCCGATCGGTCTCATTGTGAGAAGATGCGATCCCAGACCAATCAATCTTGTCTTGATAACCGTATCCAGATCTTTTCCACAAGCCAATTCTTGAACCGCGTATGTTGGCGTGTAATAGACCCAACCGCTGAGCGCATCAACGCCATATTTATAGACTGAGTTTTCGGACAGCTTGACCGTTGTCTCGAGCCATTTCTCTTTTATACCATCTAATAGATTCTCTAATCCCATCACAATTCTCGGGAGGAGATCTATTTATAAAATCAACTAAGAAAATACATCAAAAGAAGAAAAAAATAAAAAATTAATTCTCACTAAAACGTTTCTTTTCCTAACAACGATTGCTCAGCATTCCATTTCTGGTTACCATAGACCAGCAAAACAAGGAATGCAGCAAAGAATAGTGTTGCTGGTTCTCCTTTATTGAGCAGAGGATTCCAGCCGCTGGGAAAATGCGCCATGAAAAAAGCAACTGCCATTTCCACTGCGCCGACGAGGGCTGCTAATCGCGTGAATAAGCCCATCACTATTAGCAAGCCGCCGAAGAACTCAATCATTCCTGCGACACCAAACAAGCTCATCAGTGATGGTACTTTCATTCCACCAAACCAGCCAAACATTTTTCCTGCGCCGTGAATGAAGAACACTCCTCCCACTAACACGCGGAACAGAAAGTAAAGATACTCTTTATATTTCTCACCATATTTATGGATATATTGCATAGATAACACCTCGTAGTACTGTTTTGTATTTGTTTAGCATCATCAAGTCGAAATTTCCGCGATTACAGAAGTTAGCGCGTTACGAGGGGTTGCTCCCTACGGGAACGTAGCGCTTTCCGATTAACGTTTATAATTTCGAAGATGCTAAACAAATACTTGTTTTTCAGCTTATTGTAGGTGATGAATTTAAAAAGATTGTGGGAGTTGATCAGGTATTTAAATCTGAAACTATGGGATGATCTTCATTCCCGAGAAATGGGTCTGATATCCCGCAGCTCTGCTGTGATTGGGATTTTTTACTCTTTTTTAGAAACATACTGCCGTTTCTTTGTTTCCGCCTGTCGTTCAAGATACGCTGTCTCGAGGTTAACTCCTAATAAGTTTGCCAATTGCAGAGAGTAAACTAAAAGATCGGGAACAACTTCTTTTTCAATCATAGTCATAGAAGGGACCTTTCCGTGTTCTTCACTTTCGCAATAGTTTGAGAGTTTCCCCATCAATTTTCCCATGTGCAAAGTAATATGTCGCACTTTCTCTACTTTAGACGCATTATGCTGCCAATATTGTTTATCATATTCCTCTTGCTTTTGTTGTAGCTGTTGTAGTTCCATCAAATAACTTAGAAATGGATGAGTTAATAATTATTGTGGTTTATTCAAAACATCCATCCTCTCACATTATACACCCTCTCAAACCCCATCTCCATCATTAATTCCACTGCTGCCCTGCTCCGGTTACCAGACCGACAATGAACAAGATACATTTTGCTTCGATCTAACTCTCCAATCTTCTCCGGAAAATCTTCTTCATGGATATCAATATTCACTGCCTTTGGAAGATGTTCTTGTGCAAACTCTTTAGGAGTACGCACATCAAGAATCACAAAATTAAAATTCTCTTTATTCCCAAGAATAATTCTCTTCGCTTCCACAACATCTATTTCAACGACTTCCATCTTGACATGGCCCCCATTGATGAAGATTATGTTTTCCAGAACAACTATCATGACTTTTCCAAAACTGGGGACAACCGGCATTTGTCTTAGTCGTCCCTAAGAAGTCTTCTTCGCTAGGCAAACGAAAATCGGCCGAAATCTTTTCCGGTAAAACACCATACAACTCTCGATCATCATCGACCGTCCTTTCACGGCCAATAATCTCATAATGTTTCCTGATTGCTCTTTCTATTCTCGCACACTCATCACCCAATTGTTCATTATCCATAATATTAAGATCTTCATCCCATTGTGTTGTATCAGGAATAGCATTTGCCGGAATTTCATCGAGAGTTCTTGCGCTTCTCAATGCAAAGTAATTCCTGCATCTTTTCATTCCTTCTTCATACGTGGGTAATTCTGTAATATCTTTACCAGATACATTTTCCCACACTAAAAAATCATCTAACCAACAGCGATCATCACCTTTTTGATCGCGGTGATAGCGTATTCCATTTCTTAATTCAAGAATTCTTTCTCTCATTGTCGCATTTTACCAGTTTGCCATTCTCTCAAAATCAACCGCGCCGTCGCCTCTAAATCAGGAATTCCCCCTCTCTGCAATCGATTTAATTTAACTGCAATTGCCTGCAACATCTCTTCCGGATCATCTTTTGCTTCCACTTGATAATGGCGGACAATCATCTCCTTCTCCTTTTCAATCAGTTGCAATACAGCAATTTCTGGATCTTTAATTTTGGCATAATCAATCGCCCCAATCCGACCATGTTTTGCCAAGTCTTTCTCCATTTGTGGAAATACCCCGGGCGTGTCAAGGAGTATAATCTTTGGGTCGACACGTACTTTCTGCATCCCTTTGGTAAAACCGCTTTCTGAAGATGTTCGCGCCGCTGCGCGTCCCGCCAACGCATTGATTAACGAAGATTTTCCTACATTGGGATATCCTACGACACCAACGACGACATCCTCTCCCTTACTTATCTCTAGAATTTTTCGTCTTAGAATCGTTGTCCCGAGGCGTTCCGTACTTGAAATAAACACTGCCGGTTGCAGATCTTTTATCTTGAACTTTAACTCTTCAATATTAACCAAATCACATTTCGTTAAAACATAGAGAATTTTCTTTCCTAATTTGTTAATTTTCTTCTCAATTTCAATATTTCTTGTTTCTTTAATCATCCGCGCATCAAGCACTTCAATGATGATCTGCGCTTCTTTCAGCACTTGATTGACATGAACCCAGTATGATGGCATAGGCTCAAAAAAGCGGTTATCTTTTATTAAAGTATGTTAAGAATTAGGCTGCTTTAGTGATCATTCTTTTTTGTTCATCTAACTCTTTTAGGATTAATTTATGAGAAACATTGATTCCCCTAATGACTCTTGCCTCTCTGTTTCCTTTTAAAGCTAATTGAACCATTGTTTGTAAATCCGTAATTGCTTCTAAGAGCTCTTTTAGAGAAATGAGAAGAGACTCATTTTTTCTCGGTGTCATCTGTGCGATACTTTCTTCACTCTCCACACTCGTTTTAAATTTTCTTAGAAATCGTACGATCTGTTTTGCATTCTCATTAATCTCTCTTCTTTCTCCCCCCAATTCATTCATGAACAATAATAATTCTTCAATCGTACTCACAATCGACCCGTACGTTGCAGCAATTTCCTGATTTAATTTTTTTAGTGTCATAGTCTTCTCACTCTTTCCCCAGAATATCTGCTGTACTCGCGCCTAATACTGCCAGCAGTAATGTTGTCGAAATTACTTTAAAGATATGGTCAAATGTTGAACTAGAATCAATTAAACCGAACATAAACAACGTGATCAAAACGACCAACAGCGAAATAATATAGACCACCGCCACTCGCAGAGGGATAAAACGCATGATCCGTATTTCTTTTACCTTTCTAAAGCCAGAGTAATACATAAAGAGAAATGCCACAACTGCTGATAGAACATATAACGCCGTTGCCCTGAACAGTGAAATGCGGTCGGCTAATTCCACACCATAGAAGAACGCAAAGTGACCAACCGTTCCAATCAATGCCCCAATAAGACTACGCACGATATCTGCTCTTGTAATTTTTGTCAGAGGGTGAGGACCTATATCTTTACGTACCTCTTGTTGCAACTGTTGCAGATTCTTTAATTCTTTCTGTTCGAGTTTCTCGATCCGTTCCTCTTCTCTCAGAATCTTCTCACCTTTTTGCTTTCCCGCTGGCATTATTCAAAGTAAGTTCATTCCACAATATAAATCTTTTTAAAAGCTAGCTCTCCTATTCGAACTATGGCTTTTTCCAAAGAGGAGTTTGAAGAAAGGAATTCTGGACAAAATGAATCTCATAGAACTACAAATAAAACCCCAAATTCCGCCATTTCACCTCCTCTTGAGAACTTTGTACATCAAAAAAAGAATCATACGAAGTTCTCCAAAACATTTCCCCGCACCATCCCTGGAAGTACTTATCCTCTCTGGGAAGAGGTCTTTCTTAGCGAACAGGAAGAAAAAGAAGCTGAGGAACGTTGTCGTGAGGAAAACTTCCACTTAATGGATGAATGTTTACAAGAAGCAAAAATTATCGCGATTAAACATGCCATCAATGAAGATCAGATTCGCGCCCAGTTGGCGATTGCCCTCTTCGAGAAACGGGCTTCGCATGTAGTGTTCTGGAAAGAAAGCATGGCAAAAGAGAAGTTTGATGCCAAGAGTAAATCGGAGTAAAAGCATGGTACACATCAACATTGAAATCAAAGCAGAATGTTGGAATCATCAGTACATTCGTGAAGTACTAACGACAGAAAGTGCTCGTTTTCAAGGCACCGACCACCAAATAGATACCTACTTCAATTCCCCTAACGGTCGATTAAAACTCCGTGAAGGAAATATTGAGAATTTCCTTGTCTACTACGAGCGAGAGGACAAGCAAGGACCTAAACAATCGAATGTCACTCTTTTTAAATCCGAACCTGGTTCTTCTCTCAAAGATCTTCTCACTCAATCGTTAGGTGTCCTCGTTGTCGTTGATAAAAGTCGTGAGATCTATTGGGTTGACAACGTTAAGTTTCATCTTGATACAGTTGTTAATCTCGGTTCGTTCGTTGAAATTGAAGCGATCGATTATGATGGATCTATTGGCAGAGATACACTCTTGGAACAATGTCAGCATTATCTTGGGTTATTTCAGATTCCTCAGCAGGCTTTAATTGCACGGTCGTATAGTGATCTGTTGCTGGAGAAAAAAAAGTAGAGGAGATGGGCTATTCTGATGGAATATCAACATAGTGAAGGGGTTAGTGATCTCGACACCGCAGGTACAAAGTTTGATGATACACTAGCTAGAATTAAAGAAGAATGGAGGTTAGGAGCTATCCTTATTCTAAAGAAAAAGGGAAAGTAATCTTTATTAAGACAAACAAAATACATTGTTGAACATTGAGGTGATTATGATGGATGTACATGGAATTAGAGAACTTGTCCAGCAAATGGACGTTAAGTCTAAACTTCTGCTGAAGACGTATAATGGACAAGATGATACTACTGTTGTAGCAGGACAACTTAAATTGTTGGCACAACAACTTCTCAGAAAGCTTTAAACAACTAAAATACTTTTCGGTATTGTATTAGTTAAGATACTTTAATATAGTTGTTCTCATTTCTTTTTATTGAAAGAGGTGTTTGAATAATGGCGAGACCAAAAGGGAAAATAACCACGGTTTGTCAGAATAAAACTTGTAGACTTTTCCACAAAGAATCTGGAAAAGATATTGTTAAGCGCGGTTTTAATCGCGCTGGAACACAAAGATATTTTTGTAATCACTGTACAAAATATTTTGTTGAGCGGAGTGGGACCCCACTTTATCGGAGACGTTTATCATTGCGAAAAGTAAAACAGCTATGCACACTTCTCGTCGAGAAAAACGGTGTTCGATCTATAAGTCGCATCACAAAAATCAACAAGAACACAGTTGTTGCATGGTTGGATAATCTTGCCGCACACGCCGCTCAAATGACTGATTATCTTGTTCACGATCTTTCTTTGAACGCGTATGAAGTCGATGAGTTCTGGACGTTCATAAAAAAAACGAAAAGAAAAATGAGTATTCAAGCCAAGAATGGATTGAACAAGGTGAACAATGGGGGTACACTTGCATAAAGCGTGAGTCCTACTTCTTCGCCAGTTTTGCCGTCGGTAAATGGACACAATCGACTTGTCGGCGAATGTTTGTTGATTTCGCCAAACGTGTCCAACTGCCAACATTCACCGACCGTCTCAAGATATTTTCTGACGGCAATGATGATTACACTTTTGTCATGCCTGAATTTTTCAGAAAGGATTGCATCAACTATGGACAACTCATCAAAATTCGAGAAAGAGGTCGCGTCATCGATAAACTCCATAAAATAATTTATGGAAACATGTCCCTTGATGAGATTGAAACAACAGATGTGGAGAACTATAATGGAATTCTTCGAGAACGCATTAGCAGATTGGTGCGCAAAACAAAATGTTTTGGCAAGCGAAAATCACGCTTGGAAAATGCACTACATGTTTTCCAGTTTTACTGGAATTTCATGAAACCAATCAAAGAAAAGCTGACACCAGCAATTATGGAGCGGCAAGCTACAAAAATATGGACGTGGGGAAACTTTTTGCATACAAAATTAAAGTATCTTTAATGGGACACTACCTACTTTTCTTTTATTTCTTCCAATGTTTTTTCAGAAAACCTTCAAAGTCTTTCAATTCTTTCTTCGTATTGAAATAGACCAAATGCTTCTTTTTCTTGGTGACAAGATAACCACCTAAGAAAACGTGATCCAATTTGTGTCGTTGGATATCTTTTAATGGAACTTTTTCCGTCTTTGTCTTGAAACGCGTCTTTCGCGTTACTTCAAAATGAGTTGGAGTAAGGTGATACTTTTCTTCGACTAAGCGGATGAGCTGGGTGACATAACTCAATACAATATAGATTCCCACAAAGACAATGGTAAACAGCAACGAAAAAGAGACAGTGTTAAACTGTAAATAGGTTAACAGCAGTACTCCCAACGCAATGATTCCTATTGTTATAATCTCAATGCGCAAGAACTGTATCTTTTTCTGAGGAAAAACCCATTCTAGTGTCATTTTTTTACTCCATCATTGGTGCTTTGGTCATACTTATTAACGAGGCAATAAACATCGCGATAAAGACGATCATGAACGCAATCCCATAATTTTGACTCGCAGGATAGACTAAATAGACTGTAATAAAGAAGCCGAGAATAGAGAACGCCATAAAACTTCCTTTCAACGGTGTGGCATGCCACTTCTGCGGTTCTTTTTTGGAAGAAACTTTTTTTTGCGTATGCTTGCGCTTGGCCATTGTATAACCTCTTTTAAGGAATAAAGAATTTCTTTTAGTTTATAAACTTTGTTACCTGCTTAATGGCTTGTTCCCGCTTCGTTTGATGTTCTCTCAAAAACATTGTCATCTTTTCAATCAAAATTTGTTTCAATTCTCCACTCAACATTTTCCCCGACTTGTAATCTTTGTAAATCTGTTGCAATTTTGCATCATCCGGTTCAAAACCATAGAGCAACATCTGGTACGCCACATCAATATCAGGATTTCCGCCTTTGGCGCGATGTTCTTCAATCGTTGGCTGTCCGCCCGAAAAGGCATACTTCTTGATCTTCATCGCCGCTTCTTCCGGAGAATCTGTTAATGCAATATACGATGTGGGATCAGAGGAAGACATCTTTCCTCCTTTCAATCCCGGTAAAAACTTGTGATACGTTGAGCTCAGTTGCGTAAATTGAAACTCTTTGATTCGCTGTGAGACATCTCGTGCCAATCGCAAGTGTGGATCTTGATCCGCTCCCACTGGAACAATCACCGGACAAGGACCTCCTTCAAATTCCAATAATTGTGGATGAAGCATATCAGCTGCCTGCAACAACGAAGAAGTCATTTTGCCCGGTGAGATCTCTCCATAAATCGCTTTGAATTCATTAAACGTGGCGTGGCGTGCGAGCATCGCCGCTAAACTGTAGTAGGCGCTCGCTTTTCTTCCATCTGTTGAACGCTTTGATTGAAAATAAAAATCACACTTCTTGAGATCGAGACCAAGAGCTACATAATTAGTAAGATATTCTTTCACCGCTGTTTCGTGTAATTCTTTTAAATCAGGATTGCGTGAATTGTACGCTTCCACATCCGCCACCGTAAGATAAATCTTCGCCCCTAATTTTTGATAGAAGATTAATTGGTCTGCCACCATCTTGTGACCAAAATGAAACTTACCGCTAGGCATTAAACCAGTCATCACCACAAACGGTTTTTTATTCTTAATCGCCGTCGTAATCCGCTCAAAATCGCGATGGGCAAAAATAAGATTTCTCCGAAACAGAACCATCTCTTTGAACTCTTTAGGCAGTGTTGGGAACGGTTGAAGTCCAAACTCTTTCATCAGTCTTTCATAATCAACTTCACCTTTCACTTCCCAAGGGGTTACAGTGTGCGTCATAATCTAGATAGAATACGGGATGGTTTATAACGTTTTCTTAAGATCAAGTTTGAACTCAGAAACTACTCTTTCCACAATCCTCTTCAAATTCTCAATATCCTCTTTGTTGTAGTCAATTAACAGTTCTAAATACTCTCTATCACCAGACGCATGAAATGCTTTCCACAGTTCGACGGGATTGCCATAGAGATGGTTTGGTCTCTTCAAATCTAACATCTTCTCCACTTCTTTCAAACCGCCTTTTAGTCCAAGGTTGACACACAGCGGTTTAAGATCAATGTGGGGAATACTAATGGCTACCCCTAACTCTTTTTTTAACTTCGGCAGATCAAATGCTCCACCATTAAACGTAACAAGAATTTTGAACTGTTGCAACTGCTTCTCTAATAACTCTTTTTCCAGATTAAATCCTTTAACAAACGTGTTGGTGGTATAATAATTAGAAATCCCCACCACCGTAATCCTACCTGAGGAATCCGTTTCAATATCGAGATAGGCACATTCTTCGTTAAAAGAATCGTATAATCGCCACATTTCAACAGAGGGCAATTTTCCCACAAAATAACTGCTATTATTCTCCAATAACGCCTGTTGCGCTTCTCGAATTTTGCGATCATAGTATTGTTTTCGTACTGAAGAGAAGCCTTTAACTTCTTTTTGTTGAAGAAAATCCTGCCAATCTTTAATTCCTTGCTTCCAAATATTTTCTTCTCCTTTACGTTTAATCTTCTCGAGGAAAATGAACGAGTTTTTGATCATTGATTGTTTCGGAATATTTCTTCTTTAAATAAGTTTTTTATTTTTTTTTCGTTGCCGGAACGAAATCATACCACTCTGGCTGAAGTAGAGCACAAGATGGAAAAGTATCATCATTTTGATATCCTATTCCCGAAGTTCTATCTTTGTACACTACTAAAATAGCGGGGTTATCTTTCCATTGCTCCGCTCTCGCCTCGGCGTATTCTAGTGCTAACTTTGCATGTTCTGTTAGATAAACCGGAAAATCACCGTCGTGTCGATAAACACCATATCTTCGCACCATTTCTAGATGATACTCTTCTGTTGTTCCGTGAAATAATAATTCTTCAACCATTCCTACAACTCCACCACAATCTTCTTATTCTTCAAATCTACTGATTTGATCTTCTTCTCTTTCTTTAATTCAACCGCAATATCTTTCCAATCCGTCGTCTTGCGCAAATCTTTAACAATCGTCAATAATCTCTGCAGCGGGGCGTAGTTCTCATACACCACCTCTCCTTTTCGCGTATTCAACACAATATTCTCTTCCTGTTTCTGAATCGCTTCATTCTGTGCCTCAATCATCCTCAATAATGTCTTGATCTTTTGTTCGTACGGTGATTTCTTTTGATAAGGATTAAGGGTGGCAATCGCTTCATTATAACTCTCGACAACTTTCAGTTCGGTCCTTCCCATTAATGGAAATGGCGTAATCTCTTCGCCGTAAAAATAGCCCTTAGGCTTTTCAATTAAATTCAGAAAAGAATGAATCGCAGTACAAACTTTCTTAACCTCTTCTTTAGACAATTCTTTTGGTTTGTTCTCTTTATCGACTCCTGCCCGAGTACACGCTTCCTCGGCATACGAACCACCCAAACCAATTTCTGTTGCCAAAGCCGTTGCCAGATTCCTCTTCTCACTTTTTCCCAGAATATCACCCAACTCTTTTTCTGTCAGTTTCTTCCAATTAACTCCCGTCGCCGGGAAAAGATATTTCTCTCCTGGCTTTACGACTCGATCTTTCCAGATCTGCCTCTCTAACGCAGTAATGATCTCCCCTTTGTTATCTGTCAACACAATATTTCCTTTAGAAAATAATTCAATCATCAGCGAAAATTTATCTTCCTTCTCCAGTTCAAAAATAATAATCCGTTCGGCGTCTTTTTGCCAGACATCTTTGACAAAGGCATTGCTCAAATACTTGCGCAGCTGCATACAGAATCCACTCGGCTTGAGCGGTGTTTCTTCTTTAATGGGAATGGAACAGATAAACTTTCCCGGCACGATCTTGAGCAATTGCTTACCCCTATTTGGGACATGAAATTGGAACAACAATTCCTGTTCTTCTTGGTGATAAATCTGCGTTAGCTTGCTTTTCTTGAGAAATTGTAATTCCTCCAACAGCGCCGCCAGTTCCAATGAAGAGATCGATTTTTTAACCATTTCTCCAACAATAGCATTGCTTTTTAAATAACTTTTTATAGCAGAACGAGAATTAACCAGTACTATGTTTTATTCCGTTGCTCGCTGTCCCCATTGTACTGCTTTTCAGATGTTTCAGTTCTCAGCTATTCCTCAAGCCGTCTTTCGCTGTGTGACTTGCTCTAAACAGACTAAAGTCCATAAAGCTGATGGGACACTATTAACGTTGTATGGCATCTTTGACCATCCCGCTCGGGCATCAGAGCGTTGTCAAGAATTAAAAGCCGGGCCATTGGAAGAGTTTAAGAGTGCGGGGAAACAATAAATCATATCATTTTATATTCTCAAAGATATTCTCCAAAATATGTTTAAGTGGTACGGCTACCTGGGGATTATCTTCATTCTCTTGGGAGAACTATTAATGTTTTATAGAATTGAACCATTTTCAACATATTTATTTTTCCTCTTGTTGTGGGTAGGTTATATTTTTGTAATTGATGCTTTTGTACGTTTGCGCAAGGGCACATCTCGTCTAACATCTCCTCAAGATTTTTGGTTACTATTTTTGTATTCTGCCATCTTCTGGTGGTTTTATGAGTTGTTAAATATTTTTGTTCAAAATTGGCGTTACGAAGGTGTGGGAGAACCAGTATGGTTAATGTTTACTCTTGCTTTCTCAACCGTGTTACCGGCTGTGCTTGAAACGAGTGACTTACTCTCTTCTTTCTCGTTCTTTAACAGATTTAAATTTAAAATGAAGATAACGTCTAGAAAGATATCTTTCTTTGTGTTAATTGGTCTGCTTTGTTTAATTTTACCTTTTGTTCTTCCCATTTATACTTATCCCTTAGTCTGGGTAAGTATGTTTTTTTTATTAGATCCTATTAACTATCTCAACAAAGGAACATCAATCCTCGCGGAATTTAAAAAAGGAAAAGCAAAACTTTTCTTAACATTAATGTTTGGCAGCCTCATTTGCGGTTTCTTGTGGGAGTTTTGGAACTATTGGGCTCCCGCAAAATGGTATTACGACGTTCCTTTTGTAGGGATGTGGAAAATTTTTGAGATGCCGATCCTAGGATTCTTGGGTTATCTCCCATTCGGCTTATCTTTATTTGCATTATATCAATTCACGTTGACTTTGATGGAGAAAAATAAATAATTTAGAAGTCTTCTATCTTCCCGCATCTTTCCATAAAAATTCCTGTGCTTTACGGACATAGGATCTTTCTGGACTATCTGGCTCTGTTAAATGAGTGGCGTACTCAAACGCTCTTACATTAAATTTAGGATCACTCATTATCTGGTCGATTAATTTTTCCTCTGCTATTTCTTCTCCCATCCAATAGGATGCAAGAACTGTTGCTGCTTCGGAATTGAATTTCATTCTCTTTTTTGGGGGGGGATGCTCGATTGGATATTGTTCTCTGATTCTTGCCCATTCATCTTCGCGTTGCTGATAAAACCTGGAAGTATCTTGCATTTTTCCTGCATAAGAACGCTCAATTCTTCTAATTTTTTGTTCGAGTGGGGCAACTTTTTGGCGCATTTCAGTTCCGAGACGTTCATTTTCCCTCTCTGCGAAACTCTCTGATTCTCCAATAACTTGCAATTCACTATCCCATCCATCTGGCAATCTCATAAATCTTCTCTAAGAAACCAAACTTAAATAGTTTATGGAACTAAAAAATAAGCGCCCGGAGGGACATTCAGAACCGCTGAATTCCGAATTCAGCTTACTGTTCTCTCGAACCCTCGAATGATCGCTGTCTTCTGGTCATTGCTTCACGAGAAGCTCATCATAGCTGATCTGCAGGCGATTGCTTTAGCCGCTTAGCCACGGGCGCTTAAAGCTCTTTGGTAATAGATGCTTTATATAATTTTCTAAGAATTCTCCTCACTTTCCATTCTTCACTCTTTTCAGATAATCTTTAGCCGTCAAATCATACATCATTTCATCCACAAAACGATTATTAATGTAATTATATTCACGGCGAATGCCAATCCTCTTGAATCCGCCTTTCTTTAAAATCTTTATCGAAGCAAGATTGTCCACTGCTGCCGTGGCTGATAAACTATTAAGATGGAGTCGTTTAAATCCGTAGTGTAGCAGCGCGTTGACAATTTCTCTCCCGTATCCCTTACCCCAATTTTCTCTTCCACCAATCAGAAAGAAAATTTCTCCTCGTTTGTCTTCGAAGAAGATATCATCAATCCCAGCGTGGCCAATCGGTTCGTCTTGTCCTTTGACATAGACCATAAACAGGCGCTCGTAGAACGGATCAACATTTTTAATCTCTTTTCGCACGCTTCTTAACGTATGGCGATGGCAGCGAACTAACGGGCTCATATAGCGCGTATTTCGTTTATCGTTTAACCAGTGGACGAGAATTCGCGCGTCTTTTAACCTAACCTTGCGAAGAAAGATATTGTTCACATTAGATATATTCCATTTTCTATTTAAATAAGTTTCTCTTTCACTCACTTAAAATAAAGTTTACAGCTTTATTTTTGTGCAGAAATGCACAACATTAACTGGAGATCTCATTTTTGCATTTCTTGCACCGTAACCTATATAAATCCGTGAAATATCATTTTAGAAAAGAGGTTAAATCGTGGTTTTAGAACATCTATTCCCTGAAGATTGGTTAGAACGTCGTGGTGTTTATGCGTTTATTTTAGGGGTAGTGTATGCTATTGTGGGGGTCTTAATCGCCTCTGTTCTCTTTCCTAAAGATCCTGCCCTCGTTGGTGTGGCGCTAACTTCTCTGCTTCTTCTTCCCGAAATGTATAAGATTTTTTCTATTGAAGAAAGAAAACAGAGCCTAGAACAAAAAACAACCTTTCTATCATTGTGGAAAGATGATATTGATCTCGTCAGAATTTACACCTTTCTCTTTCTTGGCATAATCCTCGTTTACTCCGTGGGCACAATTCTCCTTCCGAGCATCCAGACCAACAGTCTATTTAAAGAACAACTTGCCATTCGTTTTGGTGGAGAGATGTCGGGAAACGCCATTGCTTCTGGAAATTCCATTACAGGGGGTCTTTTTGACAGCGCTCTGTTCATCGAATTATTAAGCAATAATCTTCTCGTTCTTATTGCCTGTTTCATCATGGCGTTGTTGACCGGAGATGGGGCAATCTTTCTCATCATCTGGAACGGTTCAGTGTGGGGGACGATCTTTGGCATCACTGCTAAAAATGCCGCCACATTCTCGGGAGCAAACGTGATCTATCTCTTTGCTCTTGTCATGCTCATCGTCTTTCCCCACATGATCATCGAGGGAATGTCCTATTTCCTCGCAGCCATCGCCGGAACAGTTATCTCTAAAGATGTCATCCTCGAGAAATTTGCCTCTGACCGCTTCTTTAGAGTCTTTGGTCTCAACCTCTATCTTGTTGTCATCGCTCTGCTTTTCCTCATTCTTGGTGCGGTTGTCGAGGCATTTGTTCTTGATAACGTTACGATTTATAGTGATATTGTCCGGCAGAGTTTATTGGTTTAGGGATATTTTAGATTAAGAGTTGTAGATGTAGAAAATCGAGAAAGATACTCTCTAGTTCTTCTACGGCCAAATAATATCTATTCAAATACTTTATCCAATGCTTTAAGAAATGTTGGTAAAGTCTTTGGCTGTCCCATATCAATCCTAATGTATTTATCTGGGATATGTAATTGACTACCAGACTTAACAATATAACCTTCTTTTTCTAATCTCTGTCTACATTCTTCTCCTGAGATTGATGATAATTCTAAGAGGGCAAAGTTTGAGATTGAGGGGTGATAAGTAACATCTGTTCTTGTTTTTGATCTCTGCAGAATCTCATTTGATTCTCTATTTCTACGAATTATTTCTGCTGTAATCTGTCCCTCATCTAACATCCCCATTACAGTTTCCATCCCTCGGACATGGGGTGCATGTACATAAGGGTGGATCAAATCAACAGTCGCTTTTTGAAAACTAACGAAATAGCCTACGCGATCTCTAACCAGACCGAGTGATTTTGAGAATGAGTTCACTAAGACAATATCTTTATCACCAAATTTCTCCTGTAGTCCAGAACTACAGTATTTCTCTGGATGAACAAGAGTACAATCAATAATCACCCTAGTACCACCAACATGCGCTAGGATTTCTTCTAGTTCTTTTTGAGGTAGGAGATTTCCTGTTGGATTGTTTGGTATTGAAAGATAAAAAATACTTGGTTGTGTTTCTAATTCTTTGATAACCTCTTTAGTTGGATACAAAATTCCTCTGTTCTGCGTCGTGGTTATTTTGAAACCACACAGAGAAAGCATGTGGAAAACATCAAAGTATTCTAGAGATGCTAAAAGAGCCGTAGGAGGTTTATCTTTATTAGCATCGTCTATCCTTGTTGCGGAGAGCAAGGCTCCTAACGCACCGGTTGCGCCATTAGTAGGTCTAACTAATTCTTTCTCAACACTATTCCGTCTCGCTAGTTCTTCTTGAAAATCTGAAAAGACTTTGACTAATCGTCCATACTCTGGTTCAGCTCTTAGGTCTATGGCCATACTCTCCACAAAAGACTGTAAGTTTATAAACATTTATCATTTTAATTACTCAGCAGGGAAAACTTGCCCCCGAACAGTTTATTAATTTCTTTATTTTAGATATTATTATGGCAGATGAAGTTTATTCAAAACATCTTTTCGAAATATGGCTTAAACAAGCTCATCCACTGATTAAAGACTGGTTTCAAAAAGAAATAACTTATTTAGAGAAGAGTATAACTCCTCATTCTAAAGTATTAGATATCGGTTGTGGTTTTGGTAGACATATTAAAATCATTGCCCCCTTTTCTAGAGAAGTCATAGGTGTTGATAATAATGAGGATATGATTCAGAAAGCAAAAGAGACGCTTTCTAGTTTTAAGAATGTTAAATTGTTTGTACAAGATGCCCGGAAATTAAGTTTCAGAAACGATTCTTTTGATTATGTTATTTGTATGACTAATACTTTTGGAAATTTCATAAATCAAAAAGTTGAAGTCCTAGAAGAAATGAAAAGAGTTTGCAAAAAAAGTGGAACAATCATAATTTCAGTTTATAATAATAAAGCACTTGAGATTAGGAAGATCGGTTATGAAAAAGTAGGGTTACACATTACCAGAGTAGAGAATGGTATAATCCATACTAAAGAATGTTTGGTTACTGAACAATTTTCAAAGAAACAACTTACGAAGTTATTTGATAACTTAGAATTGAAGAGTAAAATAATAGATTTGAATACTATCTCTTTCTTGTGTGAACTTAAAAAGTAATCGTAATCTTAGAACCGATTCAAGAACTCTCTTCCCTATCTTTCGCATGCGGCTTGCACACATCATAGAAGTCACACTTCCCTGTTGACCACTTGCACAGTGGCGTGACCGTTCGCGGATAATCATCTTTCTGTTCTTTTGCTGTCGTATGTTTATGCACTTCTTCAATCTCTCTCCGTGCCAACTCCAGCAGTTCCGCATCAACCTTCATTAATTTTAACTTATGGCGGAGAAAGAAGATTCCTACTTTCGACGGCATCTTTCCATGTTTCTCAAAATACATCAGAGAATAGATCGCTAACTGTAATTGAATACTATCTTTGATCTCAAACGTGGAATTTGTTTTGTAATCAATAATATGCACTTCATCGTCAATATGTTGAATGGCATCGATAAAGCCATGGATGGAGTGCTCATCGGAGCTATATTCTTGTTCACGAATTGGTGTTAATTCTTGAAATGCCTCTTGAACGGAACAATTTTTCTTTTTCAACAATTTTCCCATATCCTCCACAAAGTGATTAGTCCAATTCATCAGCATCAACATCGTTTCTTCAAAGTAAAATCGTTCCTGATCTTTACTCAGTGAAAGACCATCTAATCTTCCCTTGTAATCTTTCCAGTAATGAAGCAATAATTTCTGAATCGCTTCTTTACATTTTCCGGCAAAATTCTCTGCAGTAAAAAGGGATACATCAATATTATAAAAATTCTCTAACGTGGAGTGGGCAATATTCCCTCTCACTTGATGAATATTCGGCAGTGTCGGCAGTTTCTCAATATATTGAAAATAGTACTTTCGTTTACACTGTTTGAATGTATTAATTGACGAAGGAGACTCTATTCTTTTGACCACATAACCACCTCGGATGTTGATCAACTTTGAGAGTAGTTTATATGCTTTGTTGTGCTTCACTCTTTCTCACCATAATCTTAATAAAGAAACGATTTTCTTTTCTCTATGATGAAACCAAATCGGCTCACCACCCTCCGCCTCATTCTTCTCTTCTTCGTCATCGTCAGCGATTTTCTTCACTTTTATTACCTTGCCATTCTCTTCATCCTCCTCTCTTTCCTCACCGATCATCTTGACGGCTACATCGCCAGAAGATACAACAAAAGCTCAGACATTGGCATTTACTACGATCATTTTGTTGATAAGATCTTTGTCCATCTACTGCTGATCTATTATCTTAGTCAGAATCTCGTCTCGTTTTGGATCGTTGCTTTACTCATCCTCCGTGATTATTGTGCCTTGGGATTACGTCAATATGCCGTCTCTCATTCCCACGTTATGCCTAGTGTTCTTTCTGGAAAAATTAAGTTAATCTCACAAGGAGTCTTGCTCGTCCTCCTTGCGCTGACCAGAATAATTTCAATCCCCTCATCAATTATCGTTGGTCTTAGTACTCTCGTTGTCGTCTGGTCATTTATTTCGTTGATTGATATGGGTCTGAAGAACAAGACTCTGATTAAACAATTGTGGAAAGAATTGTGAGTAAATCATCTGCTAATTATGCTTTTTAAAAGCAATACTTTTTAAATAAACCTCGTTTCTAGAGATAATCATGAATAGACCACCAAATAGATCATCAAATAGACCATCGGACGACGAAAACCAAGTCTTCCGCGTGCGCATTCCGCAAGGTAAAGAAGTCCTCGGGATTGTCCAGCAGCGTTTGGGTGGCAGTCGCATGCGTGTTCTCTGTTTAGATGGAAAAGAAAGAATCTGCCGTATTCCGGGCAGTCTGCGCCGTGCTCTCTGGGTCCGAGAGAATGATGTCGTTATCGTTGAACCGTGGGAATTAGGTGGCGACGCCAAAGGCGACGTTGTCTATAAGTATCGCGGAAAGGCTGAAGTGGAATTCTTGAAGAAGAAAGGCTATTTGAAGAATTTAGAGAATGAGTTTTGAGTAATCTATATTTCAGAACATCCTCTCTTCTAGCGAAATGCTTAAATAGATTTTTTCCTCTGAAGCAACCATGAAATCACAACACCCTAAACTAAAACTCACCGCCTACGCGGTACTATTTGTGCTATTATTTGTTGGCTTATTGGAAATAACGTTCCAATCAAGAGGTCGTCTCTTCGTCTTGGAAGCAGTAGCAACGCTCGGACTTGCTCTCTTGGTCTTCGTTGGAGCACTACAGTATCACAAACAATGGGGCGAGAATCTCTTCTTTGTCGTCTTCCTTTTAGTCATCGCTAATCTCCTCTTACTGCGTTCGTTTACTAAATCTCTTTATGTCGTGATGTTATTGTGCGCATTAGTTGGTTTCATCTTAAGTGTTCCCTGTAGTCGTAAATGTAAAGCCAAGACCTGTTCTTCTTCCGATCAAGAACCGCATAGTGTCGTCTTTGATGCTCCTGTTGACAAGAAAGCAGCTAATCAAGTTGTATCAGAAGTTAAAGCAGAAAAGTCTTCCAAGAAAGATGGTGAAGACAAAGCTGGCGTCTCATTCAATCCCGGAAAATATATGGCGAGCACGCGTGGCAATGTTTACCATGAAGCAAAATGTGATTGGGCTAAGAAAGTTGGTAAGACTAATCGTCTTTGGTTTCAGTCTAAGAAAGAAGCGGAAGACAAAGGCTATAAAGCGCATGGTTGTGTGAATTAAAGACTTTTTTTTAAGTATGTATTAAGTTAAGGGCTGGCTAGGTCAAGAATGTCTGCCGAGCGTTGGTGGATTACTGAGGGGTAAGTTCTCGCTAATGAGAACTTTGCATAATTCACTTTTTTATGGCAAGGTCCTCTAATGATTACAGACTGTTTTTTTACTGCTCAAGAAAAATCCGAGCGAGACGAGGCAGACGGACCAGCCAAAGCCCGAAGAAACTTAATACGTACTTTTTTAAATTAAATTTTTTCTTCTAAAGATCTTTCCGTTGCATCAACAATTTTTATTCTGCCATCTGTCAAATCGTTGCAGAATGATTGATAACTTATTCTGATTCTCTCGATTCTTCTTTCTCTTCTATCTGAGATATATTCTTCAGAAGCTCTTCTATAACGTTCGAAAGGCGAATAATCTTTCATTTTTTCATTAAGATCATTTTTCTTTATAACATTTTCGATATTTAGTACGTATTTAGTTAGTAGGCCAAGACACAAAATGAAACAACGATTTCATTTGTGCACAAACCAGACAATTTCTCTTGTTGAATACTTTGCTTTGTGTTCCGCGAGACGAACGGCCAACTAAATACATACGATATTTATTTCTTCATAATATTTTTTCTCTTCTCCATTCTCCAACTAAACCAAATCATCCGATCTACCGCAAAAGATATTGCACTATCCGCAACATTAAACGCCGGCCAGAATTTGAAATCAATAAAATCAATCACCAGTCCGCGAAATGCTCGGTCAATAAAATTACCTAAAACACCCCCTAGAAACAGAGCCACACAAAACTGTGCAAAACGTTCTTTGGGAATCTTCCGATAGTTCCAGACAATAACTATTGCCACTAACAGCGAAAACATCGCCAGAAGCATGGTCTTATCGTGGAGAATCCCAAAACCAGCCCCTGTATTTGTCACCAGATGAATTTCAAAAAATGTCCAATCCCACAGTGGGTTAATTCTCAGAACTAACCATTTCATCAACTGATCAAGAAGAATTACCGCTATCGTCACAACACCAAAAAACTGATACTCCCGTTTTTTCTCTACCATAAGCGTTGTCGTTGCTGTGGCGTCTGACTTCCCGTAGAACGTTCAACATTGGCAATGCGTTGTTCCATCGACGTCAGTAGCGCTTTAATCGTATCGAGTTTACTGTTAATCAATTCCAAATCGCGATTCATCATCTGTGGGGCTTCTTGAGACATTCCCCGATTAACTGAACGCGGGGCTGCAGTTGCGCCCGGAAAACGCGCTGGCATCGGCTCTT
>Ga0209515_10003117_pt1 | contig 24231 bp, 18 predicted proteins | sample Subgroupgradi54m_FD_187454 | JGI IMG/M metagenome (GOLD analysis project Ga0209515, IMG submission 187454) | Subsurface groundwater microbial communities from S. Glens Falls, New York, USA - GMW60B uncontaminated upgradient, 5.4 m (SPAdes)... ... | reverse complement strand
CCCGTCGGGCGCCAGCACGCCAGCCGGCGGCCAGCCGCCCGCTGTCGGCGCGTCTCCGCAGAAGGTCTTTGACTCCGCGCAAAGCGACTACTACTCGGGCCAGTACGACCTTGCGATTCTCGGCTTCGTCGACTACATCAAAAGCTATCCGAAGTCAGAAATGGCCGACGACGCGCAGGTGTACGTCTGTACCGCGTACCTGCAAGACGGCAAAAACGAGAAGGCGGTCGAAGCCTGCGATCTCGCCATCCGCACCTATCCCAACGGCGACAAGATTCCCGACGCGTACTACAAGAAGGGGCTCGCGCTGCAGAATCTGCGGGATCTGAATGGCGCGCGCGACGCGTGGGAGCACGTGGTGAAAACACATCCTGACAGCGACGCTGGCCGCCTCGCGAAGCAGGGGCTCGAACGAATCAAACGCCCGAACTAGAGTAGAATCGACGCTCTATGGGAAGCGTGAACAAAGTCATTCTGGTCGGCAACCTCGGGCGCGATGCCGAGTTGCGTCATACGCCAGGCGGCGCCGCCGTCGCGAAGTTCAGCATCGCGACGACTGAGGTCTGGAACGACAAGTCCGGCCAGCGGCAAGAACGGACTGAGTGGCACAACGTCAATCTGTGGGGCAAACAGGCGGAATCTCTGTCCGAGTACCTGACCAAAGGCCGCCAAGTCTACGTCGAAGGACGACTCCAGAGCCGCAAAGCGCCCCGCTGCCGAAACTGCGATGCGTTTTTGCCGGACCGGGACTGGAATCCGAGAGACGGTAACAAACTACGTTGCCAGAAATGCGACAGCGAGGCCAAACCTTACTCCGAGACGATGCTCGACATCCGTGCTGATCGAGTGACTCTGATCGGCAGCGGCGGCGGCGGACCACGCGGTGGCGGCACGTCGCGCGGGGGCGGCGGTGAAGAGAGTATGGGCGGCGGCCAGCCGGCCTCGCACGGCGCCGACGTGCCGGATCAGCCATTGACCGACGACGATATACCGTTCTAGCGAACGGAAGTTAGAACTCAGAACTGAGAAGTCAGAACCGACAGTGTGCCGCTTCGATTTCTCAGTTCTAACTTCTCAGTTCTAAGTTTTCCTGTCCTCGCGCCCATAGCGGTCTTCCAGACGGACCACGTCGTGCAACTCCGGGGTCGACACTTCGAAGATGTCGCTGTCTTCGATCGCGGTCATCCGGTGCACCGTTTTCGGCGTCACGTGCACGCGCTCGCCCGGCAGCATCTCCCGCCGCTCCAACTTGCCGTCGACCTGAATCTCGAACAGCAGCTTGCCCGCGTGCAGGTAGATCGTCTCGTCTTTCAGGTTGTGGTACTGCAGGCTCAACGCGTGCCCTGCGTTGACGTGAATCAGCTTTCCGACATACTTCTCGGTCTTCGCCCAGTGGAGCTCGTAGCCCCACGGTTTCTCCACGCGCGCGATCTCACCACTCACGATGGGACTCCCTTGATCAGTGTCAGCCGGCCGAGCGCGGCCAGCAGTTGGCGTTCGATGTCGTCGACGGTCGCCAGCTTCAGGATCCGCCGCGCCAGCGCGCGCAGGTCGTCGCTCCGTAATTCGGCGAGCACCTGTTTAGCGACCGGAATGGCGCCAGGCGTCATGCTGAACTCGGTCAGTCCCAGACCGACGAGCAGCGTCAGCAGCGCCGGGTCCGACGCCATTTCGCCGCACAGCGAGACCGGAATCCGCTGCCGCGACGCGGCCCGGCGCACCATCAGGATCATGCGCAGGATCGCGGGGTGCAGCGGCTCGTACAGGCGCGAGACGCGCTCGTCCGCGCGATCGACCGCCAAGCAGTACTGAATGAGATCGTTGGTTCCGATCGTGAAGAAGTCGACTTCGCGCGCGAGCAGGTCGGCGGTGTAAGCCGCCGCCGGAATCTCGATCATCACGCCGATCGGCACGCGCGGCACCTGCTCGCCGCGTCTGGCCAGGTCCGCCGCCGCGGCGACAATCATCGCCCGCGCCTCGCGGATCTGTTCGACGCTCGACACGAACGGGAACATGATCCGCAGGCTGCCGTGCCTGGCGGCCCGCAGCAGCGCGCGCAGCTGGATGCGGAACAGGTCCGGCCGCGTCAGGCTGAGGCGCAGGCCGCGAAGTCCCTGACGGCTCGCCCGCGCCTCGTCCGGCTCCCAACCGGCCGCAATCGGATGCTGCGCCAGCCGTGACGCCAGCTGCTCCTCGTCGACGTCGAACGTGCGCACGGTGACCGATCCCGGCGCCATCCCCTCGAGCATGCCCCGATAGATGTCGTACTGCCGATCCTCGTCGCGGATATCCTCGACGCCGCTCGTCACGAGAAACTCGGACCGGTAGAGCCCGATCCCCTCGGCGCCGGCGTATCGCGCCGCGGCGAGGTCGTCGGGGAATTCGATATTCGCGTCGAGCCGGATCGGGACGCCATCCGCCGTCGACGCCGGACGCCGGCGCTCGGCCTCGACCATCGCCGCGGGATGGTGGTCGTGCGCGTGGTGCGCGGCGCGCGCGAGCTCGTCGGCCGTCGGGTCGAGAATCACTTCGCTGGCGGTGCCGTCGATCACCACGAGCTGCCCCGCCTGGACCAGGTCGGTCGCGTTGTGCAGGCCCACGACCGCGGGGACCTCCAGCGTTCGCGCCAGGATCGCGGTGTGGTACGTCCGGCTGCCTGCGTCGGTCGCGAACCCACGGACCTTCGTCCAGTCCACCTGCGCCGCGACCGACGGTGTCAGCTCGTCGGCGATCAGCACCGACGACTCGTCGAGCTCGCGCAGCAGATCGCGCGGCGTCGCGAGCCCTTTGCGAAGGTTCATGCGGAGCCGGCCGACGAGATCCGCCACGTCGCCCGTGCGCTCGCGGAGGTACGGATCGGCGAATTCCTCGAACACCGCGCTGAACTCGTGAAACACCTGCTGCACGGCCCATTCGGCGTTCACCCGCTGCTCGCGGACGATGTCGGCCGCGCGCGGCAGCAGCATCGGATCGTCGAGCATCAGCAGCTGGGCGTCAAAGAGCGAGGACAACTCGGGCCGGCGCTCCGCCAGACGCGCCTGGATATCAACCAGCTGCTCGCGCGATCGTCCGCGGCTCTCGTCGAGCCGCTGCAACTCGTGGTCGAGGCGCGCGGGCGCAATCTGATACCGGAGCACGTGCGCGCGCTGGATCAGCAGGACCGCGCGGCCCGCCACGACGCCCGGTGAGACGCCGATGCCCTTGAGGCGCGTCATACGTCCTCACCAAACCCCGATTGCACCAGCGCGACGAGCGCGGCCACGGCATCATGCTCGTCAGCGCCTTCCGCGGAAATGGTGATCGTCGATCCGCGCGCGGCGGCGAGCAGCAGGATCCCCATGATGCTCTTGCCGTCCATCTCGCGGCGATCCCGCGCCACTTTCACGCGCGCCTCATAGCGCGTCGCGAGGTGCACGAACTTCGCGGCGGCGCGCGCGTGCATGCCGAGCTGATTGACCACCGTCACCGCCTGTGACGTCATGCGGTGCCTTTCTCGCCGCGGAGAAGGTCGGAGGCGACCCAGATCGCGCTGCGTCCGTGGTCGCGCATTTCCTTCGCGACCGCGAGCAGGTCGGACGATCGCCGAAGGCTCGCCAGCTTGATCAGCATCGGCAGGTTCACGCCGGTGATGACTTCGAGACCGTCCGTCTTCAGGAACGTCATGCCGAGGTTGGAAGGTGTGCCGCCGAACATGTCGGTCAGCAGCAGGACGCCTTCTTCACCGCGGACGCGCTCGATCGCCTGCGCGATATCCTCCCGCGCATCATTCACATCGTCGTGCCAGCCGATGGAGACGGCGGTGAACTGCGGCAGGTCGCCGACGATCATCTCGGCCGCATTCACCAGCTCCGTGGCGAGCTGCCCGTGCGTGACGACCACGACCCCAATCACAACTGCCCATGATAAGTCATCACGCCTTCACCAGATCACGGTGGCGGACGCGGACGCGGGCGGCCCCCACGTCCCCGAGGCCCCGCCGCAGGCGCTCGGCGATCATCACGGATCGGTGCCGGCCGCCCGTACAGCCGATCGCGATCGTCAGGTAGCTCTTGCCTTCCGCAATGTAGAACGGGATGACGAACCGCAGATAGTCCTGGAGCCGCTTCATGAACTCGCGCGTCGAGGGATCGCGTTCCAGAAACTCAACCACCGCGCGGTCGCGTCCCGTACGCCGCCGGAGCGTCGGGACGAAGTGCGGGTTGGGCAGGCAGCGGACGTCGAATACGAGATCGGCGTCGACCGGGACGCCGTGCTTGAAGCCGAAACTGAGCAGCGTGATGACCAACCGCGAGCTGGAGCGGTCCCGCGAGAGCCCCATGAAGAAATGACGCAGCTCGTGGACCGTCATATCGGACGTGTCCACGATCTCGTCCGCCATGTCGCGGATCACGTTCAGCCGCACCCGTTCGTCGCGGATGCCTTCGCTGACCGAGCGATCCGGCGCCAGCGGATGAGGACGCCGTGTCTCGCTGAACCGGCGAACGAGTGTCGCGTGGCTCGCTTCCAGGAAAATCAGGATCGGGTTCAGTCGCGGCAACTTCCGAAGCTTGCGGAAGATTTTCGGAAACGAGGACAGGAAGCCGCCTTCGCGCACGTCGACGACGATCGCGACCTTCTCGATGTCGCCGCCCGCGCGCAGCGACAACTTCGCGAGCGTCGGGATCAGCGTGGTCGGCAGGTTGTCGACGCAGAAGTAGCCGAGATCCTCGAGCGCGCGAATCGCCTGCGACTTCCCCGAGCCCGACAAGCCGGTGAGCACGATGAACGGCGCCCCGCCGCGTGCCGACGCCTTTTTCGCCGAGCCCTGAGCCCTCAGCCCTGTGCCCGTGGTCGACTTCACCGACCCTCTCCCAATTCGATCTCGTCGTCTTCTTCGTCCGGCGACGGAAGCGCCTGTTCGCGCAGCGACGCCTCGAGGCGGTCCGCGAGCGCCCGAGCCGCGTGATGGCCGCGCTGCCGCAGAAGCTGATTGCGCGCCGCGACCTCGACAAGGATCGCGATGTTGCGCCCCGGCGCGACCGGCATGCGGAGCAGCGGCACCCGCAGCCCGAGAATCTCGTAGAACGTGTCGTCCAGCCCGAGGCGCTCGTATTCGTGCGTCGGCGCCCAGCGCTCGAGCTGGACCACGAGCTCGACGCGCTTTGACGACCGCGTCGACGCGATGCCGAACAACTCCTTGACGTTGATCACGCCGAGGCCGCGCAGTTCCATGTGGTGACGCGTCAGCTCCGGGCACGCGCCGATGAGGATCGTCTCCTGCCGGCGCCGCAGTTCGACGGTGTCATCCGCGACGAGGCGATGGCCGCGGACGATCAAATCGAGCGCGCACTCGCTCTTGCCGATGCCGCTCTCCCCGGCGATCAGCACCCCGAGCCCCAGGACGTCCATCAGCACGGCGTGGATCATCGTGCGCTCGGCCAGCGAGTCCTCGAGGATCGACGACAGCTTCGCGATCGCGGTCGGCGTGGCGATGGCGGTCTTGAGCAGCGGCAACCGCGCGCGCTCCGCTTCGATCAACAACTCCGCGGGCGGCGTGAACCCGCCGGTGATCAGCACGCACGGAAAATCGAGGGTCAGTGCAAGGCGAAGCGACGTGACGCGCCCGGCCGATTCCAGGCTCTCGAGGTAGCGGATTTCGCTCTCGCCGAAGATCAGCACGCGTCCCGGCTTGAGATATTCGTGAAAACCCGCCAGCGCGAGGCCGGTTTTCTGGATGTGGGGGCTCGTGATGACGCGATCCAGTCCGTTAGCGCCCGCTAGGAGATCAAGGGGCAGGCCAAACGCCTCAGGACGGCTGCTCAGGAGACCGCCGACGGTAACACCAGGAGGAAGGGACATTCGCCCCTAGACTATCAGGCCTCTGTCTCGACGAGCGTCAGTTCGCCGTTACGTCGCCGGTACAGCACGCTGACCGCCTGAGAGTTGACGTCGCGAAACACGACGACGCCGTCGCCCCCGGCCTCGATTTCCCGGGCCGCGTCTTCGATCGACATCGGCTTGATCGCCTCCCGCGACGCGCGGAGGAGTCGCGGCATGCGCCCGCGCGATCGACCCGCCGGCGCCGCGCCGGCCGGCGTCCGGCCCTTGGCGCGCTTCGTCACCGGCTCGGCTGCCTTGGCCGCCGGCGCTTTCAGGCGGTGCCGCGTCTCTTTCTGCCGGGTCTTCAGCGTCTGCGCCTGATGCGAGAGCTTCGCGATCGCCTGAGTGATCGACGTCTCCCAGTTGTCCGAGTCGCCGATGCCGTGGAGGAACCTCTCGCCGCGCGCGTGCAGCGTGATGTCCGCCACGCGACGGTGCTTCTCGACCGTGAGGATCGCGTGCGCCGAGACGGCGCGATCGTTCAGCAGGCGTTCGAGCTTGGAGAGTTTCTCTTCGACGAAGCGCCGAAGGCCTGGGGAGACGTCTAGGTGGTGTCCGCGGAGTTCGAGTCGCATGGGTTCAATACAGGACCTTCCGCTGGTTGGAGGTGGAAATCTTCAGCTCTTCGCGATACTTGGCGATCGTGCGCCGCGCCAGCACCAGCCCTTCGCGCTGGAGGATGCTGACGATCTTCGAATCGCTCAGCGGTTTGCGCGGATCCTCGTTCTCGATGATCTTGCGGATGCGCTGCTTGATCGTCACCGACGAGACGCTCTCGCCGTACGAGCTGCTGATGCCACTGTGGAAGAAGTACTTCATCTCGAACACGCCCTGCGGCGTGTGCATGTACTTGTTGGTGACCACGCGGCTGACCGTCGACTCGTGCATGCCGATATCGTTGGCCACGTCGCGCAGCACGAGCGGCCGCAGGTGCTCGATGCCGTGATCGAGAAAGTCCTTCTGGAAGTTGATAATGCTCTTCGCGACCTTGAAGATCGTCTTCTGCCGCTGCTCCACCGACTTGATCAGCCACAGCGCCGAGCGGAACTTGTCCTTCACGTACGCCCGCGTTTCGTCGGTGTTGTCCGAGGCGCTCTTGTCGAGCAGCCGGCGGTAGACGGGGCTGATGCGCATCTGCGGCAGTCCGTCCTCGTTCAGCACGCAGACGTATTCGTCTTCGACCTTCATGATGTAAACGTCGGGGATGACGTACTGCGACTGCGTCGGGTTGAAGCGGCTGCCCGGCTTCGGATCCAGGTGGCGGATGACCTCGATATGCTCCTTGAGGTCGTCGATCGTCATCCCGAGCTTCCGCGCAATCTCCGGCACCTGATGGTTCTGCAGCAGGCGCAGGTGCTCGGTGACGACCTTTTCGGTCGGCGTGCCTTCGAGCCCGAGATGACGCAGCTGCAGCAGCAGGCACTCCTGCAGATCGCGCGCGGCGACGCCGGTCGGGTCCAAACTCTGAATCAGCTTCAGCGCGCGTTCCACGTCGTCGACCGCCCACGATCCCATCCCGCTCAGCTCGTCGAACGAGGCCACCAGATACCCGTCGTCGTCGAGGTTGCCGATGATGGCGGAGCCGATGTCCCGCAGCACCGAGTCCTCCGTCTGCATCGACAGCTGCCACATCAGGTGATCCGAGAGGGAACTTGCGGTCGAGAGCGTGTTCTCGATCGGCGGCAGCTCCTTCACTTCCTGCGGCGCCTTCGGACGATAGCCGTCGTCCAGATAGTCGCCGAAGAAGTACTCGTAGTCCTGATCGTCCCAGGTATCGGTTTTGTTGGTCTGCTGTTCGGGCTCGGTTTTCTCTGGCGTCTGTGCGGCTTCGGCGGGCTGCAGGTCCTCGGTGGGCACTTCCTCCAGCATCGGATTCTCGACCATCTCCTGGTTGAGGAGGTCCGATAGTTCCAGCGTCGACATTGGCAGCAGCTTGATTGCCTGCTGCAATGACGGTGTCAGGATGAGTTTCTGGACGAGTTTCGTGTGGAGCTTTTGCTGGATGCCCATTGAGCCACGCTAGCTGAATCGTTCCGAATTACCGGCCATATGCAATTCTCAGGCCCATTCTAGTCCAAGCGGAACTCGGTCCCCAGATAAATCCCGCGAACTTCGTCGTCGGCGGCCAGGCTGTCCGGTGTCCCGCTCTTGAAAATCGCCCCGCCGTGCACGATGTACGCGCGATCCGTAATGCGCAGCGTCTCGCGAACGTTGTGATCAGTGATGAGGACCCCGATCCCCCGCTCCTTGAGGTGAAAGATGATCCTCTGGATGTCCGACACCGCGATCGGATCGATGCCTGCGAACGGCTCGTCGAGGAGGATGAACTTCGGTGAGATGACGAGCGCGCGCGTGATTTCCGCCCGCCGGCGCTCGCCGCCCGACAGCGTATGCGCCGGCGACCGCGCGAGCGGCGTCAGGTTCAACTCAGCCAGCAGTTCGTGCAACCGCGCGCGCCGCGTCGCGCCGTCGAGCCCCATCGTTTCGAGAATCGCGAGCAGGTTCTGTTCCACCGTCAACCCGCGGAAGATTGAAGGTTCCTGCGGCAGGTAGCCGATCCCTTTGCGCGCCCGCACGTACATCGGATCGTCGGTGACGTCCTGCCCATCGAGCTCGACGCGTCCCGAGTCGGGCGGCGTCAGGCCGACGGTCATGTAGAACGTGGTGGTTTTTCCCGCGCCGTTGGGGCCGAGGAGACCGACGATCTCTCCCGACGACACATCGAGGCTCACGCCGCGCACGACCGTGCGGCCGCCGTAAGACTTTGTCAGGTTGTGCGTGCGAAGCGTGGCCATCAAGAATTACGACATGGCTGATGGCTACGGGCTCATGGCCATGGCGGAACGCACCATCAACCATTGCCATTGGCCATCAGCAATCAGCAGTCAGCAATCAGCCATGACACCAGCGTCAACTCGCGCAATTCCCGTTGCCGCCCTTTGTCTGCGTGCGGATCTGCGCGTTGCCGTCGACGACGATACTATCGGCGCCTTTATTGAAGGTCAACGTCTTGCCGATGGTCTCGCGCTTGCACGGATCGACGATCTTCACCGGAGAGCCCGTGACCACATACGTCTCGTTGGCGGTGGTATAGATCAGGGTCTTGCCCTTCGTCTCGCGGTCCTGCTCACGCAGCACCACGTTCTCGTGCGCTTCGGCCCGCTCGAGCTCGTCACCCGATGGCTTCAAGTACAGCTCGATCCGCGTCGCCGTCATGTCCCCATCCGGGCCGCTCATGTGCGCGTCCTTCGCGTAGGTCATGCGTCGCGCCGCATCGTCGTACGCGAAGTCCTTCGCGGTGGCGATGGAATGCACCCGCTCTTTCTTCTTGTCCTTGCCGACCTGTTCGAGCACCGTGGTCGTCGTCACGCCGCCGGCCGCACGGAGGTTGCCGGCTTTGTTGTCGATGACGATTGACTCGCCCTTAATCGACGTCTCGCCCTGAAAGAGCCGCGCGTTGCCGGTGTACGTGCCTTTCGAACTGGTGCCGTCGTACTCCAGCGCGTTGCCGACGACGATGATCACCTGGTCCTGCTTGAGCATCGACGGCATCTTGACGTCGTTGGGCGCCTCGCCGGGCTTGCCGCCGCTCGACGCCGGCTTCAGCTCGCTCCGCACGTTGCCGGCCGCCTTGAGCTTTGGACCGGCGAGCGTCACGTCGATTGTCACGGCGTCCACGGCAATCTGTTCGTTGACGACGTGCGGCACGAGCGCGCCGGGCTCCGCGCCGGTCAAGGCCAGCGTGCCTCGGTCGATGTCGTAATGGGCCGCCGCCGACAGCGCCGCCATCTTGCCTTCTTCGAAGCGCACCGCGTGCGCGAACTTCGCGTCGTCGATCGAGCTCATGCCCGGCTTCAGGCCGACGTCGAGCGATCCGGAGTTCACCGACCGATCCGAATCGCCGCCGCGCTCGCGGTACTGCACGCCGCCGGAAAACACCGCACGCGTCAGCCCTTTCCCGGGCTCGCCTTTGGCGTCGAGGTTCACCGACCGGATCGTGCGCCCGGGCGATCCCGGTTCCGGCGGAAAGGTGAGTTGCACCGCCTCGCGTCCCAGCAGCGCGGTCGGCGTCGAGCCGTCAGGCGCCAGCGCGATGTCGACCGTGGTCGCCACGATCTGGCGTCCCGGTGCGCCGGGCTCACCCGCGATCTGAATCGAGGCGTCGCCGGCCACGAGCGCGTGTTCGAGCGACTCGCCGTCGGCGGCGTATTTCAGGTTCATTTGGCCACCGCTCATCGCCTGCAGTCCACCGGGGCTCGCCTTCGCCGAGGTGATGCGCGCGTGGTCGTGCAGTTCGACGGTCTCGATGCGTGTCTCGTCCGGGCTGAGATACATGATCGCGGTGTCGGCCTCGATGATCTGACCACTGCGCTGCATCCGCACGGCGCGCTCGAAGCGGAGGTACTTGTCGCGGCAGGCGACGACGGCGTGACCTGAGGTGACGTCCGACGCACTCCCCGCCGCCTGGTCGGACGCGATCTGGACGACGGCCTGATCGAGAATGGTGAGCACGTCGAGCGTCTTGTCCCAGGTCATGCCGATACCGGTGGCGTGCACCCGGCCCCGCGTGAATTCCACGGGCCCAGGCGCACGGACGCTGCCGTCGGTTTCGGCGTACGTCGCGTGCTCGGTGAGCACCGTCATGCCGTCGGATCCGACCAGCTTCACGGCGCCGTCGAGGACCATCGTCGTGGCCCCCTTGCCGAGACGTCCCTCCTTGCCTGTGATCGTGAACGTGCGGCTGCCGTTGCGCTCGGGGGCGACGATCGCCACGCCCAGCAGCCTGCTGCTGCCGTCCTCGTAGGTGAACTGCTTCTCGAACGCGACGCTGACGTCCTCGCGCGTGCCTGTGATACGCGTCGTGTTGCCGCCGGTGGTCTCGACGACCGCTCCGGGATCCGTGCGCACGACCGGCTTCATCGACGGCACCGTGTCCCGGCGCTTCAGTTCGCGGGCGACGAAAACCGCGAACACGACGCCGAAAACGGCGATCACCAGGCGGGTGCGACGTTGCCAGGGCTGCATCACTCAATCACATCTTCACGTCCTCAGTCCTCCTGAGGTCGGCCAGTGTCAGCTCAACGTATGTGTTCCCATTGTAATGGTTCTGCTCCAGGGAGAAGGCGACGTCGAGCGCGGCTTTGTGCTCGGTGAGGTAGTCGTGACGCTCGGCCGCGCGCCAGGCGACCGCGCGGAAGATCCGCCCCTCCTGCTTGAGCGACATCTTCAGGTGCCGCTCCTTCAGCTTGCGCGGGCCGTCGACGATCTCGACGCCGCGCGCCGCGAACACCGGGCGGGGGTTGCCGGCGCCAAACGGTGCGAGCGACATGATGCCCGCCGCGACGCCGCCGGTGATCTCGCGGAACGCAAGGCTGCCGTCGATGCGCAGCCGCGGCATGAGGTCGTCGGGCCCGAGCGTCTCGTCGGCCACGTCGTTCACAGCCAGGCGCAGTTCCTTGATGCGGCTCGCGTCGAGCGTGAGCCCGGCCGCCTGCGCGTGGCCGCCGAATCGAGTCAGCAGGTGCGCGCACCGCTCGAGCGCACCGAGCATGTCGAACCGCGAAAAACTCCGGCACGAGCCGTGCGCGACGTCACCCTCCACCGACAGCACAATCGCGGGCCGGTGAAAGGCGTCCATCAGCTTCGACGCCACGATCCCGATCACGCCGCGATGCCAGCCCTCGCCAGCGACGACGAGGATCGACCGCGCGCCCACGTCAGGATCGGTCTGGACGATTTTCTTCGCGGCCGCGAGAATGTCGGCCTCCTCTTCCTGGCGCTTCACGTTCTCGCCATCGAGTTGCAGTGCCAGCTGACGCGCGTCCTCCGCCAGCGCCTCATCGTCGGCCAGCAGCAGCCGCGCGGCGATGTCGGGCGAACTCATGCGTCCCGCGGCGTTCACGCGCGGCGCCAGCATGAAGCCGATGTGATAGCTGTCGATCGTCTTTCCGGTCAGGCCGCAGACATCGATGAGGGCGCGCAGCCCCACTTTGTGCGGCCCTTTCGTCAGCAGCTCGAGGCCGAGCTTTGCGATCACGCGGTTTTCGCCGACGAGCGGGACAACGTCGGCGACCGTGCCAATGGCCGCGATTTTGATGAAGCCCGGGAGCAGCTTCTCGCGGCCGGCACGGCGGCACAGCGCCTGCACCAGTTTCAACGCGACGCCGACGCCAGCGAGGTATTTGTCCGGGTAGCTACAGTCGGTTCGCTTCGGGTTGATCACCGCCAGCGCCGGCGGCAGCTCGGTGTCCGGCTCGTGATGGTCGGTGATGATCAGATCGACGCCGAGCTCTCGCGCGCGGCGGCCCGCGTCCGCGCCGCGGATACCGCAGTCGACCGAGATGACCAGCGCGACGCCGTCGGCGTGCAGCCGCTCGATCGCCACCGGCTGCAGTCCGTACCCGTCACGCAGCCGCTCGGGGATGAAGTGGATCACATCGCCGCCGAGCAGCTCCAACGCGCGCCGGAGGATGACCGTCGATGTGACGCCGTCAACGTCGTAGTCGCCGTGGATCGCGATCTTCTCCTTTCGCGCGAGCGCGCCCATGATGCGATCGACCGCCACGTCCATGTCGGCGAGCCGCATCGGATCGTGGAGGTGATCCAGCGAGGGATGTAGAAAACGATCGGCCATCTCCGGGTCGGACAATCCGCGCTGGCACAACAAGCGCGCGACCACCCGCGACACGCCAAGCGCCGCCGCTAACGCGATGGCGGACGGCTCGTCGCAGGCGAGGGTGTCCCAGCGAGGGGAGATGGTGGGCATTTAGGTACGGCTCGTCATTTGCGTGTGAAAGCTCGCCACCACGGAGGACACGGGGCACACGGGGGAACAATCAGGATGACTGCACGAAGAGATCACCCAACGGATCCTGGCCGCTGCGATGAAGGTGCACAGCGCTCTTGGTCCCGGCCTCCTGGAAAGCACGTATCAGACCTGCCTGCATTATCAATTCAGCATCGACGGTTTGCACTTTGAGCACCAAGTCCGGCTTCCCGTGGTCTATCAAGGCGTTACGCTGGACGCCGGTTATCGAATCGACTTTCTCGTCGAAAACTGCGTCATCGTGGAGTTGAAGGCCGTCGAAAAGCTGCTTCCTCTCCACACGGCGCAGCTCTTGTCCTACTTGAAACTCAGCGGACGACCGGTCGGGCTGTTGATCAACTTCAACGTGCCCCACCTTCGTCACGGCATCACGCGTATCGTGAACGGATATGGTTCCCGGAACGAGAAGGCTTTGACCTCCGTGTCCCCCGTGTCCTCCGTGGTGGAGAGTGTGAAATCGACGGGGAATGCTGGCTCCGATGAGAATTAGCTACCCGCATCGATGAAATCAATCCCGAGGCGTCCCATACTCCTGAACTTGAGATACCTCGCCTCGAGCCGGGCTGCGCTGGAGAGCGCGGTCACGTCCGCGAGGCTGCGCGTCAGCGCCAGGTCGACGCTCGCCGCGGCAGCGACGGAGTCCGTGTGGGCGCCGCCGATCGGCTCGGGCACGATTTCGTCGATAATCCCGGCCTTCAGCAAATCGGGCGCCGTCAGCTTGAGGGCTTGCGCGGCTTCGACCTTCTTCGCCGGATCGCGCCAGAGGATCGCGGCGCACCCCTCGGGCGGAATGACGCTGTAGATCGCGTGTTCCTGCATCAGCACGCGGTCGCCCACCGCGATTCCGAGTGCGCCGCCGCTGCCGCCCTCCCCGCTGACGATGACGATGATGGGCGTGTCGAGCACCATCATCTCCCGGAGATTGACGGCGATCGCCTCCGCGACGCCGCGCTCCTCGGATTCGATGCCCGGGTACGCCGCAGGCGTGTCCACGAACACGATGACCGGCCGGCCGAATTTCTCCGCGAGGCGCATCGCGCGAAGCGCCTTGCGGTAGCCCTCGGGCCGCGCGTACCCAAAATTTCTGAAGATCTTCTCCTTCGTGTCGCCGCCCTTCACGTGACCGACGAGCAGGACCGGTTGCCCCTTGTAGTCGGCGAAGCCGGTCATCAGCGCGTGATCGTCGGCGAACCGGCGATCGCCGTGGATCTCGATGAAGCCGGTGAACAGCCGTTGGATAAAGTCCTCGATGCTGGGGCGATTCGGGTGGCGTGCGACGAGAACGCGTTGCCACGGCGTCAGCGACGTGTACGTGTCGCGGCGCACCGACTCGAGGCGACGCTGCAGTGATTCGATCTCGCGATCGCGCGCGTCGGTCCGCGGCAGCTGCGTCAGCGCCTCGATCTCCTTCAGAACGATCGCGATCGGTTCTTCGAACTCCAGCGTTTCAGGCATACGGAACAACAGATGCACACCGCAGAGCGCGCAGAGATCGCAGAGAAGACATCTCTTTCAACGTTTTCGTGGCGACCATCACCGCAGCTCAACCGATCCCGCGCCCACGATTTGCTCGACCTCGGAAATCAACGCCGGCGACGCCTTCACGCGAATCTGCGAGCTGACCTCGACACGAACGCGCAGCCGGTTGCCGGGCTCGCCCGTTTCGACCTCGAACGACACTTTCCTGTCGCCGCGGTGGCGCGAGAAGATCTCGCCGAGGCTTTCCAGCATCCCGCGATCCGCCGGCGTCTTCAAGTGGATGGCCACCTCGCGCGCCAGCCGCTCGCGAATGCTCTCGAGCGGCGCGATCTCGGTCGCCAGAATGCGCACCGTCTCGTCGTCGCGCTCCAGCTTACCTCGCACGAGAACGAGCGTGCCGCTTTCGATGAGGGCGGCCGCACGCGCATAGGCCTCCGGGAACACGACGATTTCCACGCCGCCGATCGCGTCCTCGAGCGTGAACACGGCCATGCGGTCGCCTTTGCGCGTCTTCAGCTGGCGGCAGGCGGCGACGATACCCCCGACTGACGTGTCGGCCTCCATCGGCTTGCGACCGTCGGGGCCCCACGTGTCCGCACTCTTGGGCACCGGATGGGCGTCGGCGAGATCGGCGACGGTCCTCGCGCCAAACAGCCTGAGCGCATCGGCAAATCGATCGACCGGGTGGCCGCTCCAATAGAGGCCGAGCGTTTCTTTCTCGAAGCCGAGTTGCTCGGTCTCGGTCCAGGGCGTCGCCTCAGGCAGCGTCATGCCGGCCGCCGCGTTGAGCGCGGCCTCCGCGGTGTCGACGGCGCCGAAAAGCTGCGCCTGGCCGTCGTTGCGATCGCGCTGCAGTCGCGTGCCATATTCGCACGCCGCGTCGACGGCGGCGACGATGCGCGGGCGCAGTGCCAGCGTCGGCAGGCTCTCGTACGCGGTGCCGCCCGCGAGCGAGTCGAACGCGCCCGCCTTGGTCAGGCTCTCGAACACGCGCTTGTTGACCAGCCGCAGATCGAGATCCTCGCAGAGCGATGTGAGCGACCGGATTCTCCCGCGCGTCTTGCGGACGCCCAGGAGGGAATCAATCGCGCCCTCGCCGACGTTCTTGATCGCCGTCAGTCCGAACCGCACGCCGTTCGGCGTGACGGTGAAGCGCATCTCGCTCTCGTTGATGTCCGGCGGCAGCACGGGGATCTGCCGGTCGCGGCACTCGCCGAGGTACAGGGCGAGCTTGTCGGTGTTCTGCGCTTCGATCGTCAGCAGCGCCGACGCGAAGTGCCACGGGTAGTTCACCTTCAGATACGCGGTCTGGTAGGCCAGGAACGCGTACGCGGTCGCGTGCGCCTTCACGAATCCGTACCCCGCGAAATGCGCCATCAGGTCGAAGACGGCGACGGCCTTCTTTTCGGGAATCCCGTTCTTCTTTGCACCGTCCACGAACTTGCCGCGCTGCTTCGCCATCACCTCCGGATTCTTCTTCCCCATCGCACCGCGGAGGATGTCGGCCTCGCCGCCCGAGAAGCCCGCAAGCACGTTCGAGATGCGCATCACCTGATCCTGATACGCAATGACGCCGTAGGTCTCGGACAGAATCGGCTCGAGCTCCGGCAACTCGTACGTGACCTCGATCTTCCCCTGCTTGCGCGCGATGAAATCGTCCACCATGCCGCTGCGGAGCGGGCCCGGACGATACAGCGCGTTCAACGCGATCAGATCCTCGAGCCGCTGCGGTTTGGCCTTGCGCAGGATGTCGCGCATGCCGCTCGACTCGAACTGGAAGATGCCGTAGGTCTGACCCTCCTGAAAGATCCGATACGTCTTCTCATCGTCGAGCGGCAGGCGGGCCATGTCGAGTCGTTCGCCCGTCGTCCGCTCGATCTCCTTGATCGCGTCGTCGATGAGCGTGAGCGTGCTGAGCCCGAGGAAATCCATCTTCAGGAGACCGACGCGATCGATGTCCTTCATGGACCACTGCGTGACGATTTCATCGTGCGCGCCTTTGTAGAGCGGCGCGTACTCGGTGATGGCCTTCGGCGTGATGACGACTCCCGCCGCGTGCACCGAGGCGTGGCGCGTCATCCCTTCGAGGCGCCTGGCGACCGCGAGCAGTTCCTTCACTTTCGGATCGCTCTGCTCCATCTGCCGCAGCGGCTCGCTCTCTTCGAGCGCCTTGTCGAGCGTCATGTCGAGCGCCGCCGGAATCAGCTTGGCGACTTTGTCGACGTCGGCGTACGGCATCTCGAGCACGCGGCCGACGTCTCGCACGACGGCCTTCGCCTTCATCGTCCCGAACGTGATGATCTGGGCGACTCTGTCGCGGCCGTACTTCTCCGTGACGTACGCGATGACTTCGCCGCGGCGCCGCTCGCAGAAATCGATGTCGATATCGGGCATCGACACGCGCTCGAGGTTGAGGAACCGCTCGAAGATCAGGTTGAAGTCCAACGGATCGACGTCGGTGATCCGCAGGCAATACGCCACAAGGCTGCCGGCCGCCGACCCGCGGCCGGGGCCGACGGGAATGCCCTGCTCGCGCGCGTAGCGGATGAAGTCCCACACGATCAGGAAGTACCCCGGGTACTTCATCTGCTTGATCACGTCGATTTCATACGAGAGCCGCCGCTCGTACTCGTCGACGGTGTGGCGCAGGCTCCCCGACGCCGCCAGATGCTGCAGCCGCGGCAGTCGCTCCGCGAACCCTTCCCGGACCATGTGTTCGAAGTAGCCGTCGAGGGTGAAGCCGGCCGGAACATCGAAATCCGGCAGGTGATTCTCGCCCTTGGCGAGCACGACGTTGCAGCGTTCGGCGATGCGCATCGTGTTCGTGAGCGCGTCCGGATGATCCTTGAACACCTCCGCCATTTCTTCGGCGGTCTTCAGGAAGAACTCCTTCGCATCGTAGCGAAGGCGCTTCGGGTCGCTGAACGCCTTCGCAGTGCCGATGCACAGCAGGATGTCGTGCGGGTGCGCATCGGCCGCCTGCAGGTAGTGCACGTCGTTGGTGCAGATCATCGGCAGGCCGAGGTCCTTCGCGATCGCCGGCAGCCCGCTGTTCACCAGCCGCTGCTCCTCGATGCCGTGCCACTGCATCTCGAGGAAGAAGTTGTTCGGGCCCAGAATGTCGCGGTACGCGGCCGCCGCTTCGATCGCCTTCCGCTCCTGCTGGTGAGAGAGCCCTTCGGCGACTTCGCCTTTCAAGCAGCTGCTCAGACCGATGAGTCCCTTCGCGTGCTGCGCGAGCAGCGCCTTGTCGATGCGCGGTTTGTAGTAGAACCCCTCGGTGTAGCCCGCCGACACGAGCTTGATCAGGTTGTGATAGCCCTCGAGGTTCTCGGCGAGCAGCACGAGGTGATTTTGCGTTGCGCCCGGCACGCCGCTCTTGTCCTGCCGATCGCCAGGCGCCACGTACACTTCACAGCCGAGAATCGGGTTCAGCCCGCGCGCCCGCGCGTGGTCGTGAAAGATGACCGACGAGAACATGTTCCCGTGCTCGGTGACCGCGATCGCCGGCATCTTCAGCTTGACGGCCTGATCGAGCACTTCGTCGATCCGGCACGCGCCGTCGAGCAGCGAAAACTCCGTGTGCAGGTGAAGATGTACGAACTCAGCCATGCTTTTGGAACGCAAAGCACGCAAAGCGCGCAAAGCTAACGTGTCTTTGCGGGCTTAGCGGCCTTTGCGTTCCACCTTTCATTCCCATTCAATTGTCGAGGGCGGCTTCGAGCTGATGTCGTAGACGACGCGGTTGATGCCTTTGACCTCGTTGACGATCCGCGACGAAATCGTCGCAAGGAGCTCGTGCGGCAGCCGCGCCCAGTCGGCCGTCATGCCGTCGCGGCTCTCGACCGCGCGGATCGCCACCGTGTATTCGTAGGTCCGTTCGTCGCCCATCACGCCGACACTCTGCACCGGCAGCAGCACGGCGAAACTTTGCCACAGCTTCGTGTACCAGCCCGCGCGCTTCACTTCGTCCGCCACGATCGCATCGGCGCGCTGCAGCAGGGCAATGCGCGACGGCGTGACTTCCCCAAGAATCCGGACGGCAAGCCCCGGTCCCGGGAACGGCTGGCGCACCACGAACTCCTCGTCCAACCCGAGCTTGCGGCCGACGATGCGCACTTCGTCTTTGAACAGCTCGCGCAGCGGCTCGATCAGCGTCATGCGCATCCGCTCGGGCAGGCCGCCGACGTTGTGATGGCTCTTGATCATCGAGGACTGCCCGACGATGGAAATCGACTCGATGACGTCGGGGTACAGCGTCCCCTGCGCCAGAAAGTCCACCTGCCCGAGCTTCGCCGCTTCCGCTTCGAAGACGTCGATGAACGTCGCGCCGATGATCTTCCGCTTCGTCTCGGGATCGGTCACGCCAGCCAGGCGGTCGAGGAACAGCGTCGACGCGTCGACGAACACGAGCGGCAGGCGCAGGCGCTCGTAGCGTTTGCGAATCTGCGCCGCTTCGTCCTGCCGCAGGACGCCATTGTCCACGAAGATGCAGGTCAGCTGGTCGCCGACGGCGCGGTGGATGATGACCGCCGCGACGGTGGAATCGACGCCGCCGCTCAGCCCGCAGACCACGCGCCCGCTGCCCGCCTTCTCGCGCACGCGCGCGGTCGCCTCCTCGACAAACGACGCCATCGTCCAGTCGCCGGTGCAGCCGCAGATGCCGAACGCGAAGTTCCGCAGGATCTCGAGGCCGTGCTCGGTGTGCACGACTTCCGGATGAAAGAGAATCGCATACAGCGCGCGCTCGGTATCCGACATCGCGGAGATCGGCGCGTTCGCGCTCGTCGCGACGACAGAAAACCCGGCGGGCGCCACGGCCACGAAATCGCCGTGGCTGGCCCACACTCGAAGCTCGTCGGGGACGTCGGCGAAGAGCGCGGCCGGATCGCCCGCCTTCGCGCCGCCGGCGCTTCGGCGGGCAGGCCCCGTCCGATCGACAGTGACGACCGCATGCCCGAACTCGCGAGACGAGGCGGGCGCCACGCGGCCGCCGAGCTGGTCCGCCATCAACTGCATCCCGTAGCAGATGCCGAGGACCGGACGGCCCAGCGTGTAGACTCCGGCATCGCACTTCGGTGCGGTCGCGTCCGACACGCTCTTCGGCCCGCCGGAGAGGATGATGCCGATCGGATTCCGCGCGCGGATCGTCTCCATCGGCGTATTCGGCGGCCAGACTTCTGAGTACACCGAGAGCTCACGCAAACGTCGAGCAATCAATTGGGTGAACTGGGAGCCGAAATCCAGAACGATGATGGTTTGATGGGTCACGGGAGGAACCAGCAGGACAAACGCTATTATAACGGCGTGGCCCATCGGCGAACCGCAAGATGTTGTAGTGCAGTTGCCCTGACGGTCGCGTGTTTCGCGTCCATCGCGGCGCAGTCACCCTCGCCCAAGCCGCATCCTACGCCTAAAGTATCAACCACAAAAGTCGATCGGACGCCACCGTCGCTGATGCCGACCGAGACATTGTGGGGTCTTTCGCTCAACAACCCACTGATCGTCGCGCCGGCCTACGAGGGAACGCGCGCGTTCTTTTCGATCGACGGCGATCATCTCGTCGCGTACGACCTGGTGGCCGGGACGCAGCTGTGGATGGTCAACGCGCGACCGCTGCTGCAGCCGGTCGCGGGCGACGGCCTGCTGTTCATCTTCGAACCGGGGATGCTGAAGGCGCTGCGCATCGCCGACGGCTCGGTCGCCTGGCAGATCCCCTTCACGGAAACACTGGTCGTGCACCCCGTCTGGGACAACGGCTGGCTGATCGTCGCCAGCGATCGTGGCGAGATTGGCGCACTCCGCGCGGCTGACGGACAGCTCATCTGGCGCCGCGACCTCAAGTCACCGGCGCATGCGCTGCCGGCGCTCGCGGCCGACCGCGTCTACATCCCGACGTCCGACAACCGCATCGTCGCCCTCCGTGTCGAGACCGGAGAGCCGGTGTGGGAGCGGCGACTCGGCGGCGCCCCGAACGACATCCTGGCGCTGAACGATCGGATCTACGCCGGATCGCGGGACAACTTCTTCTACTGCGTCATGGCGGCGGACGGTCGCGTGGACTGGCGATGGCGGACCGGCGGCGACGTCATCGGCCTGCCGATCGCGGACGAGCGCCACGTGTATTTCGTCGCGCTCGACAACGTGCTGCGCGCGCTCAACCTCGTCAGCGGCGGTCAGCAGTGGATGCGGCCCTTGCCGATGCGGCCGGCGTGGGGTCCGGTCCTGACGGGATCGACGATCGTCGTGGCCGGCCAGTCGGCGACGCTGCACGCGTTCAACGTGAAAGACGGCGTCGCGGCTGGGACGCTGACGGGTGTGTCGGTGCCGCCACCAGTCGTCGAGACGGACGAGGCACCAGAAACGGATGCGGCGTCCCGCAGCGACACGCCCAAGCCGAGCGACACGCCCACGTTCGGCGACGTGTCCAGGCCGGCCATCGCGCCAGCAGGTCCGGGCGCGATGTTTCCCAACAAGCCCGCCACGACAGACACGACACCGGCGACATCAACGGCGCCGACGACGGCTAAGACAGCATTCGGCAACGAGCCCGAGGCGGCCGGCGACACGCTCGTGAAAACAAAGCCGTTCAGCTACGTGGCTCTCGCCCCCGACGCTGCGGTCACCAGCCCGCCGCATGTGTTCGATCACCCGGCGAGGACGCTTCCCGCTGTGCTGATCGTGTTCTTTGAAATCGCGAAGGGCGCGTCAGCGACGCTGGTGATGCACAGCGTCGAGCCGACGCTGATCGCCGCCGTCGCGGCGCTGCCGAATCTCGTTCAAATCGCGCCTGTCGCACCGATCACGCCGCCGCCCCGGTACTGATCCGCCTGCGCGCGGCTGATCGCCTCGCTGCGGCGCGACACGAAGCTCTGATAGAGCGTGAGATAGGCGCCGAGCGCCGTCAGCCCGAGGAACTCGAACGCCAGGCCGCGCACCAGCAGCGCGGCGAACTGCAGCGGAAACACCGCAAGCCCCACAAGCGGCACAAACGCGATCAGCCCGACCCCAGACCATGCGAGCGCCGACGCCAGCGTCGCGGCGACGACCAGCGCCACGACGACGAGAAACACGCCGGCGAGATCGCGGAACTCCGATCGGATGAACCGCGCCGTCTTGCGGCACCCGTCGCCGAGTCCGACCCCTTCGACCGCCATCGCAATCTGCAACAGCAGATACAGCATGTTGACGACCGTCATCCACCCGACCAGCAACACCGCCGAGAGCGCCGCGACGAACGTCCAGCCGATGATCAGCGCGCGCCCCTCGGCCGCGCGATAGCCGTACACGACGAACGCGAGATAGCCGCCGGCCGACACCGCATACACAACCATCAGCGCGAGACCGAGCGTCAGGTACGGTCGAACGAGGCGAGCGCAGCCGCCAGTGAATCGTGTCAGCGTGAAGCGCGAAGCGTGCCGCAGCGTGTCGATGGTCAGCGGGTGCTGTTCAATCGGACCGGCATCCGCATTCGCCGCGACGAGGACTTCAACCGTCCCGCCCTTGACGACGAACATCAGCACGGAGCCGCCGAGCAGGACGACCGCGAACGCGGTCACGAAGGCGACGAGCGCCAGCGGTTCGGATAGGAGCGTGCTCGCGATGGTCGTAAAGATGTCGCGCAGGCTGCCGTGGAGCAAGTCCGCAAGATCGCCGCCCAGCAGCACGGCGACCAGTACCGCCGCGCCAACGACCGGGACGGCGAGCAACACCTGGAAGGTTGTCTCGGCGACGAACTGAATCGCAACCGTCTGCCAGTTGGCCGCCGCCAGCAGCGCGCCACGCTTGAGGAGGTGCTTCAGGTCCAAATCGATTTCACTATAGCACCCGTGTATCCTGTGACCGATCGTGTCCCTCATCCTGCGCATCGTGCGCGTCGGCATCGCGGCCGCGCTGGTCGTCGGCCTGACCGGCTTCGGTCTCGAGCGAGCGCGCTTCGGTCCATCTGACCAGTCGGCGTTGAACCGCGTCGAGGCCGAGCTACGGCGGCGCTTCGACGGCAGCGCCGCCACGCTCGGGACGATCGCCGCGCGGATCGCCGCCGAGCCCGACACCGCGCGCACCGGACCGCGCGACCACGCGACCCTGACGCGGCTCTTCGACATCGCCGCTGCCGCCGTGCCGGAGGATGAGGCAGGACGCACCGGCATCACCATCTACGACGCCACCGGAACGCCGCTTGCGTGGGCGGGCCGCGTCTCGGATCTCCGAAAAGAGGTTGTGCTCGGACCGGCGACGCTCCTGGTCGTCCCGGGCCCGCTCGGACCGGGCTTGATCCGCATCGAAGCCGTCTCGCGCGATGGCGCGCGCGTGGCGACGGTCGTCGTCGAGCAGGCACTCGGCACGGTCCTCGGCACAGCGCTCGGCACGGGGCTCGGCACGGGGCGCGTCGCGCCGGGTCTCGCCGAGACGTTCGCGATGCTGACGTCGCTCGTGCCGGTGACGCTGCGCGTGCGCGCTGGCGGCGCGACGTCTCCGCCGCAACCCTTCAGGTTCGTCGTGCCCGCGCGTGACAGCGGCTTCGTGCTCGAGGCGGACGTGTCGCCGGACGATCTCGCGTCCGCGCGCGCCCGGTGGAGGGCGATGACGTGGGCTGCCCTGCTCGGCGCTCTCGCCGTCACGCTGCTGCTGTGCACCGGACCGCTGATGGATCTGCGCCGTCAGATGCGCGACCGCGGCGGCTTTCTCTGGATGACCGCGCTGTTGATCGCAGTCGTCGTGGTCGCTCGCGGGGTGCTGCATGCGGCGCTCGTGCCGCTGGCGCAGACGGCTGGGCTCACACCGCTCCCGCTGCTGCTGACGACGCTGACGATGGCGGCGGTCGTGTGGCTGGCGCTCGATCTGATCGAGCGGCGGCGCTTCGCGCGCCCGCGCGTGCGGATGCTGGCGCCGACGACCGGCGCACGCATTGCCGTCGCGGTCGGGTTCCTGCTGGCGGGCCTCGCGAACGGCTGGCTGCTGTGGGGCTACGAGCGTCTGCTGCGACGCGTCGTCGCCGACACGAACCTCGACCTGCTCCATTTTTCGCTGCACCCGCTCAGCGGTGGCCGTCTCGCCGTGGCGTTCGCGCTCGTGCTGCTCCATGCGGCGGTGATCTGGGGCACCGCCGCCATCATCCGCCTGCCCGCGACACTGCTGCGCGCGCCGCGTTCGCGGTCCTGGCGTCTCACGGCCGCCGGCGGTTGGTGTGCGGGCGCGGTCCTCGCAACCGAGATCGCTCGCCGGGTCGGCCCCGCGGTCCCTATCGGCCCTCTGTGGTCGGCGATTCTGGCTGCTGGCGCGTGCGCGCTCGCGTTGGCGCGCGTGAACGGCCGGATGCGCCGCGTCTCGCAGACGGCGCGGCTCGCGGTATTTTTTCTCGCGCTGCTGACGCCCGCCGTCGCGATGTACCCATCTCTGCTGGCGCACGCCACTGAAGCCAAGGAGCGACTGATCGCCACCGCGTTCGGGCCACAGGCGGCGAGCCTGCGAGAGGATCTGCAGAGGCAATTGCAGCAAGCGGTCGAGCAGATCGACGCGATTCCGTCGCTCGACGAACTCGTTCGCTTGAACGACTCGACGCCGGCGCCGGATCCGACGCGGGCGTTCGCGCTGTGGTCGCGCACGGACCTGGCTACCTATCGCCTGACGTCCGCGGTGGAGCTGTATAGCGCGGACGGCCGTCTGGTGAGCGCCTTCAGGCTCAGCCTGCCCGAGTACGCGACCATGGAGTATCGCGCGGCGGGATGCGTGGCGTGGGAGCAGCCGTTCGATGAGGTGTCGCCGTTCGGATCCAGCGAACGGCACGTGCTGCGCACCGCCCGCGGCGTCTGCGTCCGCGGCCGCATGGTCGGCAGCATCGTCGTGCGCGTGATGCTCGATTACCGGACGCTGCCGGTCATCTCGTCGCAGAGCCCGTACCTCGAGTCGCTGCGGCCCAACCGCCAGGTCGTACCGGAAGGCGTGTCGGGGCGCGACATCGAGTTCATCGTCTACGGATGGAGCCGGGCGCCGATCTTCGAGTCGGGCACGCGCGTGTGGACGCTGCCCGATCCCGTCTTCCAGCGGCTCATCGAGTCGCGCGAGCC
>Ga0209515_10003116_pt1 | contig 24237 bp, 21 predicted proteins | sample Subgroupgradi54m_FD_187454 | JGI IMG/M metagenome (GOLD analysis project Ga0209515, IMG submission 187454) | Subsurface groundwater microbial communities from S. Glens Falls, New York, USA - GMW60B uncontaminated upgradient, 5.4 m (SPAdes)... ... | reverse complement strand
CTTCCACGGTCAAGGTGTCGCTTGTTGTTTTCACGATTCGAGCTGTCATGGGAACCTCCTGATATTCCCATGAAAGATAGCCCAGTAACGCCTAAATTACATCACATTTCAGACACACCCTCCACGAACCGAACCATCCCTCGCCGTCCTTGCCCAGGGCCACGCCCTGGCATTTGCCCGCGGGGAAATACCAGGTGTTGTCCCGGACGTAGAAGGGGAAGGAGGAGTGCTGTTCCAGGGTAACTTGCGAGTCACCGGTGCACCGGGTTTCCAGATAGGCGTAGTCGAGGGTATGTTTGGCGGTGTCGAGGGCCATGACCTTGGCGCGGATGACCCCGGCGTACTGGATGCCGGAATCGCCATCGGCCGGCAGGCGAATCACCACCCCGGTATCACGATCGGTTTTGGGGCGATAGACCACGCTGCGGTAACCGGTCTTGGACACGACCACGGCATGCAGGTTGGCCGTGGCGACCTTGCCCAATGCCATGATGCGGGAAGCACCGGCGGCATTCATCCTTTCCGTCCGCGTCCCGCCGTCCGCGAACGCCAGGCCCTTTCCGGAAAACGCCCGTCCCGCCGTGGTTACCCGGAAAAAGAACAACCCCGCTCGTCCCTTAGGGAAATCCAAGGCGTTCACGCCCGCTTTCAGATCCAGGACCAAATCCGGTCCCAGCGATCGCCCGCCCGCATCGAAGCGCGCGATGCGCGCGGGTTGGAAAACCGGGGAGGTGACGGTGAGCCGGCCCCGGCGTAGGAACACGGCGATTTCTTCGGGCGCGGAGAGGACCGGGCGCGTGCGGACCGTAGCGGCCAGGGTGGCGCGGCCATCGGGATTGGTTTCCGCGCACTGGGTGTTGTCTTCCTGCAGGCAAAGCGCCACGCCGGAAATCGGTTTCCCCAACTTGTCGGTCACCAGGAAATCGGCATCCAGGGGAACGGCCGAAGTCTGCGCGGCGAAAGCGGCCAAAGCCAAGATCGGCACGATTCGACGGGCGGATGGCAAGGGATTCAAAACAGGGCGCATGCTCCCCTCCGGTTTTCCGCCGGCCCCGCGGGAAATCGACGGTATACCTGCAACTATATCACCCGCCGGGCCAAATGGACCGCAGCGAAAGGGATCCGCTAGGGGGGGGTGCATAGAGAAACGTGAGGCTTGGAAATGCGGGGGCGAAGAAACGGAACCGGCTGATGCAAAAGAGGTGGGGAAGGGTGGAACAAAGGCGGAAAAGGGCGGTGTATTGGCGAGGTAGTGGCGAAGTAAAGAGGCTTTGGGTTTCTTGTGGCCACGATAGGCCGGCCCGCTGACCAACCCATCCCTCAGTAAAAGTTCCCCTTCGACCAATCGACGACGCGCGAACGCGATGACCGCCTGGCTCCTACGGTTTCCGCTATCGTCGATACGGCCCAATCCTCGGCGGGCAAATCGAAAGGATGACCGGCCTCGCCGGCCAATTCCCGCTGTTCCACCACGCTGTCATAAAAGAAAGACAAGGCCTGTATCAAGTCGATCAGCGCGCGTGCTCCATAACGGCCGGAATCCGCCTGCTCCTCGATGAATTCCTGCACTTGTCCCGGTCGCAGCAATTCCGGCCGCAAAGCGTACCGGGCCAGGAACGGAGCCAAAGCGCAGCTCCAACGCTCACGGCGCACGGCATCAATCCCGCGCCGTTCCAGCGCGATTTGCAACCGCCCCAACCAGAGCTCTGACTGACGTCCTTCCACGAACCTCATCGCCTGGGTGACTGCTTGCGGAAACGTGACCATACCGACCTCCTCATGCGTACCTGAAATCTCCTTTATTAGACGTTTCAACTTCGTGATAGGTATCACCCAGGACCCCTTTATGTGATCGCCCTCACCGGCACGACGTCCCGATAGCGGAATAGGTAACCACGAACGTCTTGGCAAACCCGCATCCGATTCCATCTGTACCCAGTTTTTCATGCCGACCCCTATTCCAATCCTATCCGTCTACGCTTCCCGCCAAAAGTTGCGGCCTCGGGGATGGATTCGTAATTCCACCCCGCTTTACAAAAAAAGATTTCCCCGCACCTCCCTCCAAATCCCATTTCACACCCGATCGCTCACGGAATGTTGCGATTACACCGCAACCAGTCTCGCAACGCCTGTTATTCTCTGCTTGCGAACCTCCCTCACAAAAGCGATGACCCCGTCTCCACCGACCCAAAACCGATCCCCGTAACCCGCAACACCCCGTACCCCGCAAATTCCCCCACGCGAAACCTTCTTCGCTCCTCACATCCTCACGAAACCACCGCCCCGCGCGAAGCTTTTCCCGCGGGGCAACCCAACCCCACCCACTCCGCATCAACCCAAGAGTCCACTTCCAGACCCACCTTAACCCCTCGCGCCAAGAACCAACCGACCCAACTCCCCGCGACCCAGCGGTATCGACACAAGCCACGAACTCTTCGCGACCCGGAGTTCGCGCCAGATGCCACGATGTTTTCGCGGCACCCATCTGGCAAACAAATTGAATGTCGGATAGCCTCTGGTTCGCACGCAGCGGTCGAAGCCCCTCCCGGCGATCGCGGCTGCGGGTCGCGGCGGGACAGGGACTGCGGGCGCGGGCGGGTTCCGGCGAATTTCGGCGGAGGGCGGCCTGGGAATGGAATCAACCCAGCGCATCGAAAGTCCGTGCGCCCGGTGTGAGCCCCAGCGCTGAATGCACGGACGCCCCGTTCCCAGGCCGCATAGCGACCCACAGCAACCATTAGCCGAGGCTGAGCCGGAACCCGCCCGCGCCCGCAGGCCCGGACACAGACAGCGCCCCGCCGCCCGACGACCCCCTGGAAGCGGCACCGAACGCCCCGCAGTATTTGTAGAAATCGACACCGCTCGCGAGCGCTCGCTCCCGGCTCACAGCCCCTTATGGGCTGTTCGCGGCCACAGCCGCCCCCCGCATTTTCTAACTTGAACCCCAGATGAACCAAAGCCAAAACCTCGTGAAATTGGACTCGGAGAGCCTCTCCGCCTCCCTCAACCCCCACCAGTTCGAAGCCGTGACGCACTCCCCCGGGCCCCAGCTCATCCTGGCCGGCGCGGGATCCGGCAAAACGCGCGTGCTCACCTACAAGATCGCGTGGCTCATCCGCGAGCGGGGCGTGCGCCCGTGGGAAATCCTCGCCGTCACCTTCACCAACAAGGCCGCCCAGGAAATGCGCGGCCGCATCTCGACTTTGATCGGCTACGCCGGCAACCTGCGCTGGGTCGGCACCTTCCACTCCATCTGCGCGCGCCTGCTGCGCTTCCATGCCGTGCGCCTGGGCTATACGTCCAACTTCACCATTTTCGACACCGACGATCAGAAACGCTTCATCAAGCAACTGCTTAAGGCCGAAAAGCTCGAGGACGATCTGCAATACTCCGTGGATGCCGTGCGGCACTTCATCGGCGGCAACAAGAACAAGAGCATCACCAGCGTCGAGGCCAAGCTCAATGCCGAGGACCGCTACGAAGAGAAGATGGCGCACCTGTACCATCGCTACCAGGAAGAGTTGCAGAAGAACAACGGCATGGACTTCGACGATCTCATCTTCATGGCCATCCGCCTTTTGGAATCGTTCCCGGAAGTGCGCGAAGCCTTCGCCTCCGGATTCCGCTACATCCTCATCGACGAGTACCAGGACACGAACAAAGCGCAGTACCGGCTCATCCGCCTGCTGGTGGGCGCGCACAAGAACCTGGTCGTGGTCGGCGACGACGATCAAAGCATCTACGGCTGGCGCGGCGCGGACATCACCAACATCCTCACCTTCCAGAAGGATTTCCCCAACGCCCGGATCACCAAGCTGGAACAGAACTACCGCTCCACGGCCAACATCCTCGGGGTCGCCAGCTCGGTCATCCGCAATAACAAGAACCGCATGGACAAGACCATCTGGACCTCCAACGAGGCCGGCGGCAAGATCACCGTGCTGGAACTGGACGACGAAATCCTGGAAGCCGCCTGGGTGGCACGCCGCATCAAGGAAGACGATCGCTTCAAGCCCGGCGAGACCGCGGTCTTCTACCGCACCAACGCCCAGTCGCGCATCATCGAAGACGAGCTGCGCCGCTCCCGCGTGCCCTACCTGATCGTGGGCGGCACGCGTTTCTACGAGCGCAAAGAGGTCAAGGACCTCATGGCCTACCTGCGCGCGCTCTCCAACCCCAACGACAGCGTGGCCTTGGACCGCATCATCAACGTGCCCAAGCGCGGCATCGGCGACAAGAGCATCGGCAACGTCAAGGAGTACGCCTTCGAGCACGGCTTGCAATTGATCGACGCGCTCCGCACCCCGGAAAAGGCGGGCCTCAACGCCTCCGCCGCCAAGCGCATCTACGACTTCGTGATCCTGATCGACACCCTGCGCACCTTGGCCGCCAACGAGCCCCTGCCTTCGCTCATCGCCGAGATCATCTCGCGCACGGGCTACCGCGCCCACCTGGAAGAGGAAGGCACGGACGAATCCCTGGACCGCCTGGCCAACGTGGAGGAGCTCGTTTCCGCCGCCCAGGATTTCCTGCGCCGCCGCACGGACGGGGAACTCGATCAGGCCAATGATCCCGACGCCGCCGAGGCCGAGCGCTTCCAGAACGCGTTGGAGTTGAAGTTTCCGCTGCCGATGAAGCCCGGGGCGGGGGAGAGTAAAGATAAAGGCGGGGCGCCTCGGGCCAACGGCGGGGCCATCGCCGGCGCTTCCAAGGGCCCAAAGAATTCCGAGGCGCTGGACTTTTTCGGCGACTCCCTGGACCAGGGTAACGCGCAAGGTACCGTTTCCGAGGGCGGATCCGGCGGTGAGGAAAAGTCCCCGGAGGATCTGCGCCTCCAGGATCTCGATCTCTTCCTGCAGGAAATCTCCCTGCTGGCAGATACCGACGGCCTCAAAGCCAATCAGGAAGCGGTCACCCTCATGACCGTGCACAGCGCGAAGGGGTTGGAGTTCCCTAGGGTGTTCGTCACCGGCCTGGAAGACGGCCTGTTTCCGATGATGCGCCAGGACGAAAGCGGGGACGTGGAAGAAGAGCGGCGCCTGTTCTACGTGGCCGTCACGCGCGCGCGCCAGGAATTGAGCCTGAGCTACGCCCATCGCCGCCGCCGCTACGGCATGTACCAGGATTCCGTCGGCTCCCGGTTCTTCCGCGAGATCGACAAGCAGTATATCGAACTCGCGCGGCCGGCCATCGCGCCTTCGGGCGGGGGATATCCCCGGAGCGCTTCGGGCGGCTACAAGGGCGGAGGCGGCTCCGGCCATGGCGGCGGCGGATACGGTTCAGGCGGCGGAGCCCGCACGGGTTCATTCGGCAGCTCCGGCGGCGGATACCGCGGCGGTGGCCTGGGCACCAGCGGCGGGCGCGGCAGCGACGACGTGGAAGCCAGCCCCATGCCCGACTACGAGGACATCAGCCAAGAGGCGGAAGTGGCCTTCGTGAAAGGCCAACGCGTGCGCCACGAGAAGTTCGGGGACGGCGCGGTGGTGGCCGTGGACGGCTCGGGGGAATCGGCCCGCGTGCACGTGCTCTTCATGGATCATATCCGGCGCGTGCTGATGGTCAAGTTCGCCAAGCTCACCGTGATCAGCAGGTAGGGCGCCAATGGTGAATCAAGCATCCGTGGCCAAGTCCGCGCAAACCTCCTTGTTCCAAGCCAAGCTCGGGTTCATCGGCTACGGCAGCATGGCCCGCATGCTCATCGACCGCTTCCTGGCCGCCAAGGTATGCTCGCCTTCCAACCTCGCCGTCTCCACCCGCACGCGGGAGAAGCTTGCGCCGTTGGCCGCGGCGCATCCCTGCCTCATCGCCGCCGAGGACAACCGCCAGACCGCGCTGCTGGCGACCCATCTGTTCCTGTGCGTCAAGCCCCTGGAGCTCAAAGGCGTGCTGGAAGGCATACGCGGCGCCGTGCGCAAGGAGACGCATATCATTTCCATCGCCGCCTGCGCGGGCCTGGATTACCTCAACCGTATCGCGCCGGCCAAGTATACGCGCATCATCCCCAGTCTCGCTTCCGCCACCGGCCACGGCATGACCTTGGTCTGCCATGGCCCGGGCGTGTCCGCCGAAGATGCGGCTCTGGTGGAAAAGTGGTTCGGCTCCTTAGGCCAGGTCAAATGCCTGGCGGAAAAGGATTTCGAAGCCGGATCCGATCTCACCAGTTGCGCGCCCGGGCTCATCGCCGCCATCTTCCGCCAATTCGCCGAAGCCGGCGTGCGCTACAGCGAGATCTCCCAATCGGACGCGGAACAGATGGTGATCGCCACCCTGCTCGGCACGGCGGAGCTGCTGGCCCAGGGCAAGCTTGGATTCGAAGAGTTGATCGCCCGCGTGGCCACCAAGGGCGGCATCACGGAAGAAGGCGTGCGTTGCCTGGATGCGGGCCTGCCCGCCGTGTTCGATGAGGTCTTCGCCGCCACCTTGGGCAAGCATGAGATGGTGAAGCGGATCCTGGAAGGTTAGAGGCGGGGGAAAAGGGTCAATACTTTTTCCGAATTAAAGACTCGGCTCTTTTTGATATCCATTTCCGCTTCGGCAATGTCCGTGAAGCTCCCGTAATCCATTCGACCTTCCGATAGACGCGCCGTCTTGATGTAATTCCGCATCTCCAAGGCAAGTTCCGCCCCCAACGTAACCAGTCCGCCACAATGCCGGCCGGCCGCGCACTTATGGCTCGCAACCGAAGCTAGAATGCTTAGGCAACGTTTTCCGTTTGGACAACGTTTTCGGGAGTATCGATATCATGCCTGCTTCAACGCTCCGCGCCGCCATATTCCTGGGTCTGGGCTCCCTCGGGGCCTTGGGTACGCTTTGCGCTCCGCGCGCCGAGGAGTTCGCGTCCTGGTCCCACCATGCGGAACTCCTGATCAACACCTCCGCTTCCGGTGGAAACACCGCGGTTACGGTGACCGGCTTCCCGCTGCTGGTCCGGCTCACCGCCGCCGACTTCCCTTTCTCCGAGGCCAAGGGCAAGGGCGAGGACATGAGGTTCTCCTCGGCCGCGGGAAGGATATTGGACTTCCAGATCGAGCGCTGGGATTCGGCCAACGGTACGGCCGAAATCTGGGTGGAGATGGATACGGTCAAGGCCAATACCGCGGGCCAGACGTTCAAGATGCATTGGGGCAATGCGGGCGCGAGGGCCTGGTCCAATGGGGGGGCCGTGTTCGACAATGCCACCGGCTCCGTGGGCGTGTGGCATCTGGGCGGATCCGGGCAACGTCCCAATTCGGCCCCCAACGGCAACCCGGCCTTCCCCCATGATTTTTCCGGGGACGGGTCGCGCCCCGGCGTCATAGGCCGCGCGGACACCTTGGGCGGGGGGAATCCCGCGAGTTACCTGGACATCGGGGACGGATATGCCGCGCTCGATTCCGGATTCACCTTTTCGGCGTGGGTCAATCCCGTGTCCGGCAGCCAGGAAATCCGCATCCTGGATCTGGGGAACGGGGCGGCCCAGGACAACATCGCCGTGGCGCGCCTGGCCGGTTCCGAGACCTTGGCCTTCAGCGTCCGCAACGGGAGCGATGCTTCCAAGACCATTACGGCCGATGGGGCGCTGGCAAGCAATCAATGGCAGTTGATTGCGGTGACGGTGTCCGGAGACAAGGCGGTACTGTACCGCAATGGGATTCCCGTCGTATCGGAAACCTTGACCCGGACGATTCCGCATGTGTATCGCAAAGAGAATTTCCTGGGCAAGTCAAACCGGCCCGGGGACGGATTCTTCCAGGGCAAGTTGGACGAGGTGCGCCTGGAAAAAGTCCCGCGCGGCGAGTCCTGGCTCAAGCTGAGTTATGAGAACCAGCGGCCCGATCAGAACGTGGTCTCCTTCAAGAATCCCATCGGCTGCGCGCAGAAGTTCGCGGCGCCGGCCGATACCTCCGTGGCCGAAGGGGGCTCGCTGGATTTGATTGGTACGGCCCAATGCGCGGATCATTGGTTGTGGAGCGCGGCGAGCGGTCCCGTCCCCAGGATCCTCGATCCGGAAGTGAAGATCCTCCACGTGACGGCGCCCCGGGTTTCGGGCGATACCGTTATCAGGTACCAGTTCACGGCGACCTATGGCGCCCAGGCCAAGTCCGGCGTGGTCACGGTCCGGATCCGCGAGACGATTCCCGATCCGGACTACACCCTGCCGGCCGATCTTACCTGGGACGGCAAGGACGCCTTGATCCTGAAACCGGAATGGAAACCCCAGACCTTCAAGGCCCTGGACGCGCGTCCCCTGCATTACGTATGGACCGCGCCGGTGTTGGAGACCGACACGGCGGTGACGGCGGATGGGCTGAAGTTGTTTCCGACCGCCAAACAGGCGCGTATGCTGGTCCGTCTTTGCGTGGACAACGGCGGGGCCGAGGTGTGTCGCGAGATCCAGGTCTGGATCAATCTGTCCCCTGTCGCATTGCGGGCGAATCCGTCCCGAGGGGGGAAACCCCGGAATGGATCGAGGCCTCGTTGGGATGCTTCGGGGCGTATTCCATTCCAAGGGAATTCGGCTATCTTTTCCGGTCCATGAGAAAATGCTTTTCCCCGCGTTCCGCATATCCGCGATTGCATTACGGTAGCTTCCTTTTCCTCTGCGCCCTGGCGGCCGTTCTTCTGACGGGTTGCGGCGCGCTTTCCACCCATCAATCCCCCAAGGTGCTTGAGCCCAACCGGAAGTCCTGGGTCGGGGGCGTAGGCGGCGGTCGTCTGACGAATTGCGTCTCGGATACTTCCGGTAAAAACGCCTACGGAAACGGATGCGTGCTGACCTTGGATCCGTACGTGGGTTTCCGCCTGGGATTGCCCGGCGCGGGGGACAACACCACCGATCTCGCCTACGGCGCGGGCGACGCGGAAGCGGGGATCAAATTCTCCGGCGTCCCGTTCCTCGGCGGCACCATGCTGGCGGACGTGCGGGTGCAGAAGTTGACCGAGCCCATCTACCTCACCTACGACTTCGGGCTTTCCTTCATGCCCTGCCTTTCAGGATCCCTATTCAGCGACGACGATACGCCGGACAACCTGGATCAGAATAAGAAGCACGATTGCGGGGACAACCCTTTCGCCGGCGGCATCTACGCCGGTTCCACGTTCGGAACGGAATGGCTGTACGCGGGGGTCAAATACGGCATCGGCGGGAATACCTGGGACGGATTGCAATTGCTTCCGGGCGTGAACGTGGGATCGGCTATCGGTCCCAAAAGGTTCAAGATCAACGTGGCGGTGGATGTTTATTTCTATCAGTGGCCGGTGGATCCATCGCCCAGCCTGCGGGTGATTTACGGCGTGGGATTCCAGACCGCCTACTGACGAGGTCACATCCGGGATACGGGTCCCCATTCCCGCAGGAACGGGAATGGGGACCCGGAGTCAGTGCGAGGATTTGAGGAAAGCCAGGATCTCCCGGTATTCCACCGGCGTCAGGTTGGCCCGCACGCGCATGTGCATGGCGACCACCTCCCATTGGGCATCGCTGTACATGTCCGGGGACCGGACGTTGTGGCAACGGTTGCAGTTTTCGACCCAGAGCTGGGCGGCGTTGCCCGCGTGGGCCGGATCGTAATGGGCCGGGACCGCGAAGGCGCTGTCGGCAAGGCCCTTTGGACCCGGGCCGGCATCGGCGGCGTCTGAGGCACCGGCCGCACCGGGGGCAGCCGGAGCCGCATCCAGTGGTTTGACGGTCGGTGCGCAACTCCAGGCGAAAAGCAGGACGAGGATGAGGATGGATCCGGCCAATCCCGTTTTGATCGCCGTGACGTTATTATTCATTTTCATGGGCATGTCTCCTTGCGCCTAGAATCCGGAAACGAACTGGAATATGAAGGCATCGCCGTTGACGCCGCTGCCGTTTTGATGGTCGATCTCATAGGCTCCCTTTAGCACGACGTTGGATTTGAGCCAATAATCAAGCCCGGCCGAAAGGCGGACTTCGTCGTAACCGACGGGTGTCCGCTTCTGCAGGTAGGCGTCATACCGGATTTCCGGCTCCAATTGCTTGAAGAACCCATGCTTGATGCGGGAAGGCCGGTAGGATACCTGCGCATATCCGCCTTGGCGCCGGTTGTCGAAGTCCACGGGGCCGAAACCCCGCGCTCCATCCGCGTCATAGGTCATGGCGTCTATCATGGACCACGCCCACTGACCCCGCACGCTCAGCATCCCCTTCAGCGCATCGCGGTCCTCGACGCAATTCACGTCCACGGATTGCATGTAGGCCATCAGATGGGTGCCCGCGGGCCCCACCTGGGAAGCCATCATGCCGTAACCGATTTCCACCTCCGGATGGGGGATGAATCCCACATGGCCCCCATAGGCGATATTGCCGTTCGCATTGTCGAAGTCATTGTATTCCAAGCTTCCGAAGGCTTCGGAATCGTTCGTGATCAAGGCGGAGGCATTGGCCAGGAAGGCCGCGTATTCCAGCTTGGTCTTTCCCAACGGCGCCACGCCGCGGATCTGCATGCCCACCTGCGATTCCGGCATGAGGCCGTCATAGACCGCCAGGGGCTTGTCCGGCAGCTTGTTGACCCAATTCATATGCTGGCGCTCGACGAAGAAATTCATGGGGTTGAGGAATTTTCCCGCGCCGAAGGCGAGATAGTCGTTGAGCAGCCACGTGGTCTGGGCCACCTCCAGGTTGGTCGAGGTGGAAGTGCCTTCCATCTCGAATTCCAGTTCCCCTTCGAACAACAGGCGGTCGCTCAGCTTCCACAGCATCAGGGAATTGAACGTCGCATAGTTGAGCGGGCGGACGGCCGCATCGCCCACGCGGCGGCCGTTTAAACCCGCCGTACCGTATCCGACCAGCATCATCTTGGTGGTGCCGGGATAGGCATCCTTGGCCATGGTCCGGGTTTCGGCGGCCTCCTGCCGCATTTCCTCCATCGCCCTGGCATTTTCTTCCTGAAGGTCCGCGGCCGCCTCGCTCTGTACTCGCAGGGAATCCTGCAGCACCGCGATGGAGCGGGCCTGGGCTTCCTTTAGGTTCGCCACCTCAAGCGCGAGTTTTTGCAATTCCACGGCGGATGCCGGAGCCTCGGCCGCGGCGGTTTTGCTTTCCCCATGATGAGCAGCGGGACTTAGGGGAGCGTTGGCCGATTGCCGCGCCCGGTTCACTACGGGCGGCAGGGACGCGTAGGCGTCCACATACCCGGCGGGCTTGGGCGCGAGGGTACGGATGTACTCCACCAATTGCCACCGTTGCGCGCCGGTCAATTGTCCGCCGAACGGCGGCATGGGCGAATTGCCGTGGGTGATTTTCCAGAACAACGCGCCATCCGTCTGCAGCCACATCTTGGAATCGGAAAGGATGCCCGGATGTTTGGTCAAGAAAGCGGCGGCAGGCCCGTCTCCGTCGCCCTTGCTTCCATGGCAGGGAAGGCAATTCTGGGTGAACATGGTTTTGCCTTCGGCCACCGCCTGATCGCCTCCCGGCGCGGGGTTGGTCTTGCGCGCCGCCGCCAGCGGCGCCATCCATGGCTGGGCGACGGGCGTTGCCGTTTGCGCCCACGCCTGCATCACCGTAAGCGAACCCAGCATCGCCAAACACATCTTCATACCGCCACGAATCATGGTTGCTCCTCCGTATTTGCCGAGCCGACGGGAACCGCTGCGAACCTTTCCGGTCTCTGAAACCGGGGTTGGGCATGCCTGCAAGTTCGTCTTCGAATAGAATGCACGCAATTCACGTGCCCCACCGCAATGAATGCAAATCCGCACACGATGCAAATAAGAATCACGCCGAAATGCCGAATTGCCGATTGCGATGCCTCGGATTGCCATACTGGCACAAGGGGGCCCCGGACTCCGTTCACGCGGCTGTTATCCGGATGCATGCCCTCCGCAAACGGCCCCGTGCAAAACGTCTCCGAATGGAACGGGCATTGCATGGTGAAATCATGCGGCTGAGGTGGAGGATTTGAAGAACAGCCCTGTGAGCCGGTCCCCGAACGACTCCACTCTCCTTTTGCGAATCCAATCGGTTTGGAGCCGGCAATAACCTCGTCCGCGAAAAAAAATCCCCGCTCAGCTGCCCCTAAAAGCCCTGAATACGCTTGGTTTCCGCCATTTTCCGGCCAGGCATCGCGCCCTTTACTAGATTGGCTTTTGCACTCCGGCACCCCTTAATCAAGCGGCTCCGGACCATGCAATCAGGACATTTGAAGGGAAGCCCATGGAAGTCAATCGCGATCAAGTTCTCCGCATGGCCAAGCTCTCGCGCTTGGAGCTCTCCGATGCCGACGTCGAAAAGATGACCGGCTCCCTCAATCAGCTCGTCGAATACATGACCATCCTCAAGAAGATCGATCTCAAGAACGTGGAGCCCATGCTCGCCGTCGATACCGCCGCCCGGCCGCTGCGTCCGGACGTGAACGTGCCCAGCTTGGCCAAGGAACTGGCCTTCCGCAACGCGCCTTCGGTCAACATGGATCATTTTTCCATCCCCAAGGTGATCGGTGGGTAAAGCCATGACGCGCAAAGTCTCATGCGTCGTGCCCGCCCGCCTGGCCTCGCTCCGCTTCCCCAACAAACTCCTGCAGCCGCTCCTGGGCACTCCGATCATCGTCCATACTCTGCGTCGCGCCCAAGAGGCCGGCTGCTTCGATGAATTGATCTGCTTCACGGACGCCAAAGAGATCCGCGACCTGGTCGCCGACGCCGGCTTCCGCGTGGAAGTCACCGGTCCCGCCGCCAACGGCACCGAGCGCATCGGCAAATACCACGATTACATCGCCAACGATTTGATCGTGAACCTGCAAGGCGACGAACCCGCCTTTTCGCCCCAGGCCCTGCGACTCATGTACCGGGCCCTGACCCTGGAACCGGAAATCGTGCATATCCTGGTCGACGAGCATGCCGTGACCCTGGAAGACCTGGCCAATCCCAACCGCTGCAAGGCCGCCCTGGACGCGGAGGGCTATGTCGTGGACTTCTACCGCCGCTCCCCGCGCCAAGCCGGGGTTGAATCCCGCCTGCAAATGGGAGCCTACGGCTACAGCAAAAGTTTCGTCCGCGCGTATGGCCAAGGCGCCCCGTCCGGGCTGGAACTTTCGGAGAGCCACGAACTTTTACGTGACCTTGGAGCCGCGCGCATCCGCGCCCACGCCTGTCCGTTTCCGAGTCAAGCCGTTGATGTTCCTCAAGATGTGGACGCGGCCCTGGCCCTGTTACGGCGGGGCTTCCCGGACATCGTGGATAATTCGATGCTTAGCGCCGAAGCTCTGGCGAACAGCGCTCCGGTCTGACTTTCTGCCTGACCAAACGGTGCCGAAGGTACCGAGTTTATGGCTATAATTCTCGGATAGAGAATCAGGCCCGAATTAAATAGATAGCCATAAGACCCCAGGAAGGTGTCCACCGTGTCCAAGCCCCGGAAATCCAGTTGCAAATATATCGTCGTCACGGGCGGAGTCCTCTCCGGACTCGGCAAGGGCATCGCCGCCGCCTCCATCGGCAACCTCCTCTCCGGCCGCCTTAAGGTCATTCCCGTCAAGTGCGACGGATATCTCAACACCGATCCCGGCACCATGAACCCCATCGAACACGGCGAAGTGTTCGTGCAGGACGATGGCGGCGAAGTGGACATGGATTTCGGCCATTACGAACGCTTCATGGGCATCGAGACCAAGTTCTACTGGAACCTGACCATGGGCAAGGTCTTCAAGAACATCCTGGACAAGGAACGCCGCGGCGACTACCTGGGCAAGACCGTCCAGTTCATCCCCCACGTCACCGACTCCATCAAGAACTGGTACCACGAAATCGCGGCCAAGGAAAACGCGGACGTGCTGCTCATCGAAGTGGGCGGCACCGTCGGTGATTTGGAGAACCAGTTCTACCTGGAAGCCATCCGCCAACTCAAGCGCGACGTGGGCGAGGACAACCTCATTTACATCCACCTCACCTACGTGCCCGTGCCCGAAGGCGTGCACGAGCAGAAGTCCAAGCCCACCCAGATGTCCGTGCGCCTGCTCAACGAAAAAGGCATCGAACCGGACATCGTCATCGGCCGCTGCTCCCAACTGCTCAACCCGAGCATCAAGGAGAAGATCGCCTCCTACTGCAACATCCTGCCCAGCGCCGTCATCTCCGGCCCGGACGTCCGTTCCGTCTACGAGATCCCGCTCATCTACGAGAAGGAAGGCCTTCCGGAACTCCTGCACAAGACCCTGGGCATCTACTCGCCCCCGGACCTGCGCCAATGGGAAACCTGGGTCAACAACATCAAGAACAACCAGGACAACCCCCGCAAGACCGTGACCATCGCCCTGTGCGGCAAGTACACGACGCTCGAGGACTCCTACGCCTCGGTCGTGGAAGCGCTCACCCATTGCGGCGCCCACCACAACGTCAAGGTCGCCATCAAGTGGGTGGACACGTCCAAGTTGGAAGGCAAGGAATCGGTCGAGGCCGCCCTCAACGGCGCCGACGGCTGCATCGTCCCCGGCGGCTTCGGCCTGCGCGGCATCGAAGGCAAAATCAAGGTCATCCAATACGTCCGCGAGAACAACATCCCCTATCTGGGCATCTGCTACGGCATGCAGCTGGCCGTGGTGGAATACGCCCGCAACGTGGCCGGCCTCAAGGACGCCAACACCACCGAAGTGCGCGAAGAAGGCATCAAGGTGCCCCATCCCGTCATCGACATCCTCCCCGGCCAAGTCAACGTCTCCAACAAAGGCGGCACCATGCGCCTGGGCGGCCACGACGTGGAGATCAAGCCCGGCAGCCTCGCCTACAAGATTTTCGGCAACAAGCCCCTCATCCGCCAGCGCTTCCGCCACCGCTACGAGGTCAATCCCGAATACATCAAGATCCTGGAAGACAAGGGCCTGGTCTTTTCCGGCAAGCACCCCACCGAGAACATCATGCAGGTGATGGAGCTGCCCGGCCACAAATTCTTCATGGGATCGCAATTTCACCCGGAATTGACCAGCAACCTGCGCAATCCCAGCCCCCTCTTCTACCACTTGGTCAAGGCAGCGCTACAGGAATAATGGTATAACCTAAAGCGAAAGCGATATGGCGCAACCCCGGGTCGGGGTGCGATCCGGCGTGAATGAGGCACAATGGCCCGCCTGGTCATCATCGACGACGAAAGCCACATCACCGACATCATCGCGCGCTTCTTCCGCGAAAAAGGCCACGACGTAATCGGCTTCACCCGCGCCGACGAAGCCCTGGCCCACCTGACCTCCACCCCCATCGACCTGGTCATCACCGACATCGCCATGAAAGGCCTGTCCGGGCTTGAGCTGCTGGTGAAGATGAAAGCTGCGAATATCGATGTGCCGGTGATCGTGACCACGGGAAACCCTTCGCATAATTCGGCAGTGCAGGCGCTGCGCGGCGGGGCGTTCGATTATGTGGTGAAGCCGTTTCATTTGGAAGAAATTGCGGAGCGGGCCGAGAAGGCATTGTCGACGAAGCGCGTTAAAGATGAGAACCTGTTGTACTCGAAGCTGGTTTCGCTGCATTCGATCTCGCGCGTGACCGCCGAGGCGGGGTCGATGGAGGAGTTGTCGACCAAGGTGATCAGGTTGGGGACGCGGCTGACGGGTTCGGATGCGGGGTGGTATTGGGTGAGTTCGCCGGAGAGCGATACGGCGATCACGGCGGCGAAGGTGTTGTATCCGGAGGCGGAGAACATCGGGCAGCATGGGTTTCTGCTTAAGGTGGCGCGGAGCACGGCGGAGAAGATGGATGTAGAGGTGACGGATGCGCCTCCGGAGGTTTCGTTCGGTGGTCGGGTGGAATCGGGTTCCGCCGCTGACGTTGCGGGCACCGGAAAAAGTTCAGCCGCTGGCGGTGAGGGCGCGGGGACTGTCGCGGGCAGAGGGTCGGGCGCGAAGGAAGGCGCAGCCTCAGCAGGGTCATACGGAACGGCTGCGGGCGCGGGCATTGTGGATGGGTCTGGAACGAATAGCGGGGCCAAGGCCCCAGAGAATAATGCCGGCGTGATTGTCGAAGGATCCTCATCAAAAGGGTCCGTGGGCGCTTGGTATTTGTCCCTGCCCGTTGAGGTGAGTTCCGCCTTGCATGGCGTATTGATTTTCCGCCGCGAGAAGCCTGCGGCAAAGTACGATGCCGTGGACCTGGAAGTGTTCAACCAATTGGCCGCGACGTTCGCCTTGGGCATCCGCGCCTTGGGCCTGTTCCCGAAGCCGGCGGCGCCGGATTTGTCCGAGGGCGGTAAGGCCCTGGAGTCCTGGGCGCGGTTGATTGGGCAGATGGTGGATGAACATTGCGCGGGCTATGAGGCCAAGGGCGAGCGGGTGGAGGCTTTGGGCCGCATCCTCATGAAGGAGATGAATTGGCCTGTGGAGACCGGGGATGCCTGGCCGCTGGTGTGCCGCATCTACGATATCGCCAAGGTGCGGGTGCCGCAGAAGATGTTGGAGAACAAGAATATCCTGGAAGAGGACGAACTGGAATTCGTGCACGCGCAGGCGGCCTGGGCTTGCGAGCGCGTGAGCAGCATTCCGGGGGCGGAGACGTCGGCCCGGGTGCTGGAGGACTTCCAGGAGAGTTATGACGGGGGCGGGAAGCCTCGGGGGATTCGTGGGCGGGCGATTGCGCCGCTCGCGAGGCTGCTGGCGGTGACGGATGCGTTTGTGTCGATGCTTTCGGCAAGGCCATACAGGGCGGCGTTGGCGGAGGCGGATGCGATTGGGGTGGTCAGGCAGGGGGCGGGGAAGCGGTTTGATCCGGAGATTGTGTTGGCGTTGAGTAAGGTAAGAGGGATTTAAGGCCTTTTAAAATTGATCCGCATATTTGGAAAGTCTTCCAATTACCTCTCCGAAAGTCGGTCTTTCGCCGTAGAAAAGCCCATTCAGAACAGCATACTCGGATTCAAATAAGTCTCTTGTTGCTGGATCGCTCAGTTTGAATGGTTCTTTGGATTCCAGCATCTTCAAATGCGCTTCTCGAAATTCTTTTTGTTTGAATGATTTGTATTCCGGCGATCCTAAAAAAGACGTCACCCTCGGCAATTCAAGCAATTTATACAAGTCGTAGTAATGCCTGATATATTGCTGCGGCTGGTATTTCCTTTCCAGATCCGCTTCCTTCAATCTGAGGAACTTTCGGCAAACGGCCTGAAGTTTTTCGACAAAAGTGTATTCCGGATTGAAGCATACGATCTCCTCGGCCCGATTTAGAGTAACCGGAATCCCGAGGTCTAGAACACGATCCAGAGCCCAACTTGAAATATCAAGTTTCTCATTTGGAGCCGTATTCGCAAACCCGGCTTCCAACAAAATACTGTCCTTAAGTACCGGGTCCGGATCGCAAATAGGGTTGTAGGTCAAACTTATTTTTGCTCCGGATTCTCCTTTTCCGTTTGGCAGGCGGTCGACGCTAATTCCGGGAATGTCAATTTTGCTTTCCACTAGATCGTAAAACTCGTTTAGCTCTCGAATCCCTTTTTTGCTTTTACCGCTTCGGTCCAGGGAGTCAGGAGGCTCGAATTGGATGTCAATATCTTCCGAAAATCTATCGATACAGTGCCATCCCTTTGAAAGAGACGTCCCGCCTTTCATTTCGAAGGCAAGTCCATTTTGTTTTAGTCCCCACAGGCAATGCATGATCCAATAATCCTTTTCCACAAATGCGGGCTCAATAGCCTTTTCTTCGGCAATGGTTTCGAACAACTTCTTGGCATCCGCCAATTCATGGAGGAATTTAGCCATAGGATTTCTCTAACAGTCTTTTAGTGAAGGCGGTTCCGTAACGGGAGGCCGAATCCCGGAGTTCTGGGGAATCATATTCTTTCACTTTCGATGCGAGGTTCTCCAGCACGGCATCGGTATTGTCGGGCAACCTTCTAAGATTATTAAGCATGTCCACGAGCAGGTACTCTTTGGAGAGCTTGCTCGGATAGGATGGAATAGTTCTGAATTCAAACATCCTCCCACCCAACTGGAATTTGCCATTACGCTTGTGGTTGTACACGAGCGCTTGATTGTAAACCTGGGTCAATCCCATTCTAAGACGGTTGAAATTATTGTAGGAGGTCAACAAAAAATCGTCGGATTTCAAAAAGGCCTTCACGAGATCTTCACTGGATGCCGGTGTCAAACCGAAACGATTTTTTTGGGGGCGCATGTATAGCCCAGCCGCCAGTTTTTTCACAGCACCCCGATTCACAAGGGTTTTTAAATCCCTATCCACCGCGGTTGTAGTGCCGGCAAGCTCTTGCCTCCGGTACACCTGACCTTCTCGCATGCCTTGCAAAAGCTTGGTGGAATTGCTCATTGTTCGCTCCAGAGAGTAATGTACCCCTTTTTAGGCCGATTTGCTAATATTTTAGTTAAAAATACATGCATAAAATCAGTTATTTACCCTAAAAAGGCCAATCAGACACAGCTATGCGGGGGATTATGAGTTGCGGGGAGTACAATGAAGAGGGGGAATAGCGGCGTTGGCGGAGCCTCTTGTCTCCACTCATTATATTGAGTAAAATTACTCAGTGTTATGAGTAAAATGAAAAATAATGGATTTGAGCGCATTCAGGCCGGAGTTCTGGAGCAACGCCTCCGTGAGCCCAGGCGTTTTCTCCAGGTGGTCGCGGGCGCGCGCCAAGTGGGCAAGACCACCTTGGTAGGGCAAGTGCTGGAGCGGCTTGAACTGCCGATATTTTCCGCATCCGCTGATGAACCGACCCTGGGTGATACGAGTTGGTTGTCCGCCCAATGGGATCGGGCGCGACTGGCTGCCGATGGGGCAGGCAAATCAGGGGCTGTGTTGGCGCTGGACGAGGCCCAGAAGATCCCAGGTTGGGCCGAAACGGTCAAACGGTTGTGGGACGAGGATACAAAGGCCAAGCGTCCTCTCAAAGTCGTGCTCCTTGGATCTGCGCCGCTCCTGGTTCAGCAAGGGTTGACGGAAAGCCTGGCGGGACGCTTTGAGGTTTTACGGCTTCCGCATTGGTCCTTCACCGAAATGCGGGATGCGTTCGGGTTCAACCTGGAACAATATCTTTATTTCGGAGGCTACCCGGGCGCGGCTTCCTTGATCGGCGAACCTCTTCGCTGGCGTCGATACCTGCTCGATTCCCTGATAGAAACAACCCTTTCCCGCGACGTGCTTTTGATGACCCGGGTGGATAAGCCCGCTCTACTCCGGCGCCTGTTCGAACTGGGGTGCCGGTATTCGGGCCAGATACTTTCCTACACCAAGATGCTGGGCCAGCTTCAGGATGCGGGAAACACAACCACTCTGGCCCACTACCTTGACCTGTTGGCTGGCGCGGGTATGCTCACGGGGATACAGAAATATGCTGGCCGTGCGATTCGTCAAAAGGGCTCCATCCCCAAGTTCCAGGTATTGAATACCGCGTTGATGACTTCGCAATCCGGTCTGTCGCCCGAAGAGGCTCGTGCTGATCGGGAATTCCGGGGCCGACTGGTGGAATCGGCCGTCGGCGCCCACCTTGCGAATGCCGCGGCGGGCGGCGAATGCGAAGTTTTCTATTGGCGCGAACGCAACCATGAAGTCGACTTCGTGATCCGTGCCGGGCGTGTGGTCGTGTCCCTGGAAGTCAAAAGCGGTAGAGCGCCGGAGGTGCTACCCGGTCTCGCCGCGTTCGCAGAGGCTTTCAAGCCCACCCGGAGTCTGCTGGTGGGCGGCGACGGCATCCCGTTGGAAGAGTTTCTGCTTCAGCCGGTGACGCATTGGCTGCAACCTTTGAAGCCGGGGAAAAACTGAAACGCCTAGGTGACGTGATTTCCGAAGAATTTCTGACGTTCCTCACAACAGAGCCTCATCTTTCTTCACATCATGTGGACCATATCGATTTTGCGGCTATCGTCGAATTTTCGAGGTGAGCCTAGGCCGGTTGTAGGGTCGGTAAAGGTGGGCGGCGCGATGTAGGCGACCTCATGCTCAGCCGGCATGCCTGCTACCTCATCGCCATGAATGGGGATCCTTCCAATCCCCAGATCGCCGCCGCCCAAACCTATTTCGCCATCCAGACGAGCAAACAGGAAATGCTCGAGCGCGAATTAGCGCAATTAAGCGCGGATCAGAAACGGGCGCTGCTGCGGAATGAGCTTTCCGAGCATAACAAGAAACTGGCTTCGGCGGCCAAGGATGCCGGGGTGGTCACTCCCTTCGAGTACGCCATTTTCCAGGACGAAGGATACAAGGGCCTCTAGGGAGGATTGGGAAGCCGGGATATCCATGGTCGTAAGGGATTGAAAAAGAGCGAAAAAATCCTGGATCACATGGGATCCACGGAATTGGCCGCGAACCTGTTCCGCGCCACCCAGACCGAGGACAAGCTGCGCCGGGATCAGACCCGTTCCAAGGCTGAAGCCAATATCACCCATCGGGAAATCGGGAAGAAGGTCCGCAAGGCCTTCCGGGGGGAGCAAAGGGCGGTTAAAACCACCTCCTTCGATCTGCAAGCGAATCCCGCCCAGCCCGGGTTGCAATTCCACCGCATCGACAAATCCAAAGACAACCATTTCTGGTCGGTGCGGGTGGGCGGCGATATCCGAATAGATAGTGACTGCTTGAAAGCGGCAGCGAACGGTTTTAAGGCGAGCCATCCAGGTTCGTTGTTAGGGAAGACTGGCCGTAAGCCCCAGCCGCCCTTCTTCTCTCCCTGTAACAAGAATCGATCCCAGCTCCCACAGTTCACCTCTGCCCTCACTCCACCAGGATTTTAACAACCCTGCTTTCTTCCCGACTCCGCATAGAAAGAAAATGAATCCCTCGCGCCTGCCCCTTAAGGTCCAAAACCCAATCGCCGCCAACCCTCGCGGATACGACTGACTCGGTCATCCCGTTCATGTCAACCAGAGTGAAGTGTGGTTTCGCACTATTCGCCTCCACCGGAATCCGCACCACGCCCCCGCGCACTACAAATTCCGCGCGATCACCTGCCCTTCCCAACTCCCGCCCGCTCCCCACAACCCCCACCGTCACCGCCGAATCCGGCCACGCCGCAATCTTCGGAATCACATTCCACACCAACTGATCCATCGCATTCTCCAACGCCGCTGAATTATCCGGCCGGGTGTTGAACAGGATCGCCCAGTTCATCTGGTTGTTCGCGCGGACGATTTCGGTGGTGGTCCCCGGCAGCGAACCGATATGCCACCAGTTGTTGGCCGGATTTACGGCCCATCCCAGGGCATAGTTGGCGTTGGTCGCGGAGGGTTTGCTCATGGCGGCGATCGAGGCCGGGGAGAGGAGGTCCGGCACGCTGGGGAATCCGTCCGCGGCGAGCAGGAGGCGGCAGAGGTCTTCGGCGGAGGCGGTCCAGCGTCCAAAGGAATCGAAGGCTTCGAGGTTGAAGCCGCCGTAGGGCCAGGGCACGGGCGTGGCGCCGTCGTAGACGGATGGGGCGGAGCCGGCGTTCGGGTTGCCGTAGTATGTGACTTCGTTGGGCAGGCGGTCCTGGATGCGGTTGAGGCCCAGGCGCATGGCGGTGATGCCGAGGGGCTGCAGGATTTCCGCGCGGACGTAGTCTTCGTACTTGCGGCCGGTGAGTTTTTCGATGATGCGGCCGAGGATGGAGAATCCGAGGTTGGAATAGTGGTACTGGGTGCCTGGTGCGACGTCCAGCATGCGCTGCTGCAAGGTCCAGCGGATGACGGTAACGGGATCGGCGGGCGCGGGCACGCCCATGGCCTTGGCGATTTCGTAGGCCATGAACACGTAGTCGCCCGAGACGTCGCGGTTCCAGCCGGCGCTATGCTCGAGCAGGTGGCGTACGGTGATGTTCAGGACGCGGGGATCCTTGATGTTACCCCAGGTCGTGTCTTTCAGGATGCCCTTGGCGCCGAATACGGTGTCGTCCAGGCCCAGCTTGCCCGCTTCGACCAAGTGCAGGATGGTGATGGCGGTGAGGGGCTTGGACAAGCTCGCAAGCCGGAATACGCTGTTGGGCTGGACCTGTGTATGGTTGGCCGAATCAGCGAGGCCGAAGCCGCGGCTGTAGACGAGCTTGCCGTGGTAGGTGATGGCCAGTTGTCCTCCAGGGACGTGGTACTGGGCGAGGAGGGCGGTCATGGCTGTGTCGAACGGGGCGAGCTTGGGGATGGGGGTGCCGGTTTGGGCGTGGGGGGTGAGGTGGGTGAGGGTGAGAAGAAGAAGGAGGACGAGGAGGTGATGGGAGAGGCTGCGATAGGGGCGGGTGGGAGTGTGCATGGGAGAAAGTGTAGCTTCAGCCCATATAATTCTCGAAGTCCATGTCACCTGTTGCTTCGCCAAACTCAGTCCCCGTAGCGACCTTCGTAAGCTTATCGAGGCGACTTTTCCTGGCCCTTCACTATAGGGCTCAAAAAAGCATTATATTTATGCGTATTTTTATAATATGTCTAAAAAACAAAATTTATGCACTATATTCATTCATATATGGGTGTTAAAATATTTATACATCCAGAAAATATATTATCTGGGTGTATGGTAAATTATAAAACCAGCAGGAAAGGCTCTTGGATTGGATATTCGGGACTTCAAATCCGGGACGTACCGGCAGGAATACGAGTATAAAAGCTTCCTACCGGGCAAGGTGGCACGGAACTGGATTATAAGCGATGGAGAGCTTCAGTCTCTACTGAGTCAAGCCGACAGGCGGCTAGGGGAGTTGAGCGCATTCTCGCAACTTGTCCCCAACGTGGACTTTTTCATCCAGATGCATGTGAGCAAAGAAGCAACGATGAGCAGCCGTATCGAGGGCACCCGGACAAACATCGAAGACGCGCTGCAAAAGCTGGAGGACATCGATCCCGAGAAACGGGACGATTGGGTTGAGGTCCACAACTATATCGAGGCCATGAACCAAGCCATCCCGTCTCTGGAGAAATTGCCGCTTACGGGCAGATTACTGCGGGATACTCACCGGACTCTGATGCAAGGAGTAAGGGGCTCCGGCAAGCAGCCCGGAGATTACCGGCGCAGCCAGAACTGGATCGGAGGCGCTTCGCTAAAGGACGCGGTATTCGTCCCGCCTCCGCATCATGAAGTCCCGGATCTGATGGCTGATCTGGAACGGTTTTTGAACAACCATGATCATCCTCTTCCGGACCTCATCCGGATTGGGATCGCGCATTATCAATTCGAAACCATCCACCCTTTCCTGGATGGCAATGGGAGAATCGGGCGGCTCTTGATCACGCTCTACCTGGTCAATCGCGGACTGCTGACCAAACCGTCGCTTTATCTGTCGGCGTTTTTCGAAAAGAACAGAATGTTGTATTACGACAACCTGTCTCGAACCCGGACCCACCATGAACTGAATCAATGGCTGAAGTTTTTCCTGGAAGGGATCCGCCAAACCTCGGAGGATTCGATTCAAACCTTTAAGGCCATTATCGCCTTGCGCGAGCGCTATGAAAAAACCTTGCTGACCTTGGGGAGGAAGACGGAACTCGCCCGTAAAGCCCTGCATATGTTCTTTGCCAAGCCGATCGTGGATGTGGTGGAGATCGGAAGAATGCTATCGATTGGAACTTCAACGGCATTTCGATTGGTCGATGACTTTGAAAAGTTGGGAATCCTGAAGGAAACAACAGGATTCCAGCGGAACCGGGTTTTCATTTTTCAGGAATACGTGGACTTGTTCAAGGGTAATACCGCTTGAGGAAGACTATTGCGCCCGCAGGATCAACCCCACCGGCCTCTGCATCCTCCGCCCCAACAGATTATACATGAACCCGGTCCCAGGCATCTCGGCCAGGCCCATGGGCCGATACGGCTTGGCCGCGAAAATCCCCGCAGACCGCAGCGCGTCCTTCAGGTTTCCGGTCTGCATGGTTCCGCGTCCGCCCGTGGCGCTCCAGAAATTGTAGCCGCCGTTGTCCGCGGCTTTGCGGCCGAAGGCCTCGGAATCCTGATCATACACATCCCAATCGGCGGTCGTGAGCGGAACGTCGGTGAGGACCACGATCAGGAGGCGGAAGTCCTTTTGCGAGGTGGCGACCGAGGGCGAGCGCACGCCCAGTTCGGTACGCAGGCGGGTGGAATCGTAGGTTACGCGCGTGTCCGCTTCGAATTCATTGGTGGTCTCGTCGTAAAAGGTCACGCCGCGGAAGACGTCGAATGGGGCGACGTCGGAAGCCGGGATCATGCCCATCAGGTAGAGTTCCAATTGCGAATACGGGACCGAGTTGTGTAAGCTCTCGCGCTCTGGCAGCGTAACGATCCCATTCTCCACTCCCTGCTGATTCTGTTCCCTTTTCCTCATTGTTGATTTCATCCTACACAGAAAGGCCCCACCCATGATTGGAAGGGGCCGGA
>Ga0209515_10003115_pt1 | contig 24238 bp, 16 predicted proteins | sample Subgroupgradi54m_FD_187454 | JGI IMG/M metagenome (GOLD analysis project Ga0209515, IMG submission 187454) | Subsurface groundwater microbial communities from S. Glens Falls, New York, USA - GMW60B uncontaminated upgradient, 5.4 m (SPAdes)... ... | reverse complement strand
CTTTCCATAAGGCCTCCGATCAATGTATATATAGATTATTATGACTGTATATACATGTCAATGGGTTTTACCAGAATCTTTTAACGAAGATTCTTCAGGTCACAAACCCGCTTCCGGCGGCGACCGTTACAAGGGCTTTATCAAAAAAATATTTCAAATAAAATCAATGGGCTCACTTTCAATTTGAGCCAGTTTGAAAAATATGTAGAAAAAATTTTAGCAACTAAAATACCACTCCACCGATAGAACTAGGTATCTATGACGACATCCAATGTACTCCCAATAGGTTTTAAACCGATTTCAGGAGGAATTTTTAATGATGCTACGATTGAGCTTTTTGGTATCAAAAAATCTCCCGTGACCAATGAAGAATGGGCCAGAGATGTGAAGCGTTTAGTGGGTGAGGACAGATTTTTCTGGGTATTCCATGATTGGAAAACGGGTAAAACCAGATTGGAAAAAGATGCAAGGTCAGATAAAGAAGGGGGGAGATATACAATCTGTATTGGGATTGCAGATGCCTGGCATTGAAAAATTAAAATTTGACCAGGGTGAAGTCTTGGTCTTTGGTTCCAGGCTTTTCATGAAGATGATGGATAACCCTTCTGCCAAATATGATAAACAAGGAAGAGTTTTTAGTGGAACCAATCAGGATGTAGTTGGCATTTCCTATTTTCACGCGAAGATCTGGTGTTTACTGAGTACCTTGGAAAGTGGCGGTGAGTTCAAATACGATCTTCCGACACATTTACAGTATGAATATGTTGCCAGGCATTTTCCACTCGATGTGCAAATAGGGGGGAACGTCTGGCAACAGCCCGGATTAGATCCGCATGAGAGAAATTTTTCTGAACGTTTTTACGGTTTGCACGGTTGGTACTGGACAGCTAATCCGCACTTCGGGCGTGCGCGCGTTCAAAACTACAGCCTCGACCTTCCGGGGGTTCGTGGCAGCTATGCTAGTTTTTCCCCGGTCGTTGTCGCTAGGGGTCAACACGGGGTCAAGTCTTTGCATTCATCAGGATAATTAAAACTTAGGGGACGTTAAATCAGCGCCAGGCACGCGCAGTCTTAATCATCCACCATGGCTTTCCCCTGCTTTTCGGGTTCATGGGCCAGGCCATCTATTTTTTCGACAATTTTATTTCGAATACGAGCATGAATCTTCTAGCAAAGATTCTTCAGGGCTTTTTCGATCCGTTCCATTCCTTTTTTGATCTTTTCTATCGAGGTGGCATACGAGAGGCGGATATAACCCTCGGCGCCGAAGCCGCTTCCGGCGACCACGGCGACGAGGGCCTTATCGAGGAGATAGTTCGAAAGATCATCCGAATTTTTGATGGGTTGACCCTCGAATTTCTTTCCAAAATAAGCCGAGATGTTGGGGAAGACATAAAAAGCTCCCTGGGGTTTAAAACAGGTGACCCCTGGAATTTTATTAAACGCCTCTACAATAAAATCACGGCGTTTTTTAAATTCGCCCACCCAGGTTTTGAGAAAATCCTGGTTTCCGTTAAGGGCTTCAACGCAGGCCCATTGAGTCGCAGAGTTAATATTGGTGGTGACCTGCCCCTGGATCTTCGTCATGGCCTGAATAATTTCCTTTGGCCCGGCCGCATAACCCATTCGCCAGCCGGTCATTGAATAAACCTTTGAAGCTCCGTTGACAGTAAGGGTGAGTTTTTTAATCTCGTCATTGAGAGACGCAATGCTGGTAAATTGAAATCCATCATAGACAATTTTTTCGTAAATCTCGTCTGAGATGCAGAGAATTTTATGTTTCACCAAAATTTTAGCCAAAGCTTCGAGGGCGGCTTTGGAATAGGCTCCCCCCGTTGGGTTGGAAGGGGAATTGAGAATCAGAGTTTTTGTTTTTGGTGTGATGGTTTTTTCTAAAACTTCGGGTCTCAAACAAAAACCATCTTTTTCATAAGTAGGAACAATGATCGGAGTAGCATCGTTGAGAAGAACCTGATCGGGATAACTCACCCAATAAGGGGCGGGGATAATAACTTCATCCCCCGCTTCAAAAAGGGCCTGGGCTATGTTATAGAGGGAATGTTTTCCGCCGACAGAAACAAGAATTTCATCCGATGTATAAACGAGTCCATTGTCACGCTGGAGTTTGGCGATGATGGCATTTTTCAGTTCCGGAATTCCCCCCACTGGTGTGTATTTTGTTTTTCCCGCCTTCAATGCTTGAATGGCCGCCTCTTTAATGTGGTCGGGCGTATCAAAATCCGGTTCTCCGGCTCCAAAGCTCACCACATCGATTCCATCGGCAATCATTTTTTTTGCCTTGGTGTCGATGGCCAGAGTGGGGCTAGGTTTGATTCGTTGAACGCGTTGTGTGAGTTTATACATGGAGTTTTTTCTTTACGGAATCTTCTACAACTTTTGGAACCAAATTTTTTCCCGATCCTCCTAAAGACAAAATTTCTTTGACTAAACTTGAGCTGATATAAGTGAGTCGGGCATCGGTCATAATAAAAACCGTTTCAATTTCTGGAGCCAGTTGTTTGTTGGCCAGAGCCATTTGAAACTCGTATTCATAGTCTTGCGTCGTTCGTAGTCCCCTTAAAATAGCCTGTGCTTTTTTTGAACGGACATAATCCACGAGAAGGCGATTTTCAAAAAAATCCATCTCAATATTTTTATGTTTTTTTAAAATATTTTTGAGAAGGTCCATGCGTTCTTTAATGGTGAGCAGAGATTGTTTAGAAGAGTTCACCGCCACGGCCACGATGATTTTATCAAAAAGTTTCAACCCACGCTCAATGATATTAAGGTGTCCCTCCGTAGGAGGATCAAAAGATCCTGGATAGACAGCAATTTTTTCTGCAGAAGTCATTGGGTCCTTAGTAAGATGTCTCCTTAGTGATCGGCAAGAGTTTTTTCTCATCCCCTGACGCAACTTTTTCAGGTGTCGGACGATGTGTGTTCCATGTCATCGGTTTATAACACAGTTATTCTTTCACATGGCCCTCTTCAGGACCTAACGATCCAGTTCCCGTTCTCGCAGGATTCGACGGCTGTGACGGTCCATTTTGCCAATTCTTTTTATGAAAAAGGTCTGGGTCATCCTTTGCCGATGATTTCAGGAGGGACTTACCTCCTGACAACATCTTTTTCACGGGCCATCGCCTGGCGACGTCTTTGTGCGAGTCAGAAAAAAATTATTCAGGAACCCTTTCAGAATCAGACGGAGGAAACGGCCTGGTTTCGTCGTTATGCGAATTCCGATTTGCGGAGCCGGAATTCTTTAAGGAATGAACTGTTTCGGAAATGTGAGTTTTTAATTGAAGCCGTTCTCAAGTTTTCCAAGTGTCTTCCTCAGGAACGCGAAGATAAGGCACAAAGTGCAAGGGTGGCCCTTATTGAGGCGATTGATATTTTTGCTTCCCATCCCGAAGGGCGGTTCATTGATTTTGCCTTTGAATTTCTTTTGTCATCCTTGAAACCATCGAAGGAAGAAGGCAAGTACGTGCGGGCTGTTTCTCGGCAGATACCCTTGAGGGATGAGGATCACCGGACCAACTCTCAAGAAATTCTGATCACCGGTGAGGCTCTTGCGAACATACGCCGGGAATACGACGAAGCCTTGGAAAAGGCCCATGACCCATCAGGGAATATTCCTTTGTCACTTGAGCGGGCGGTGCACGAATTTTTGCGTCAGCGCGGTGAATTGGACAGTCTTGCTGATATTGCGGCCGCTCATGGGATACCTCTCCAGCTTGTGGTGGATGCTGTCTGGAAAGTGGTCTCTTCCAATCAGACGTTTGTTGAGATGGGAAAGACTGTTCCTCAAAGGAAGGAACCTGGCAGTCTTGGAAGGCAAGGGGGATTACCTCGAAGAACCTCAAGCACACGGCCGAGTTTGGAACTGCTGTCTCTTAAAGAAGTTTTGATCCCTTCGGAATTGTTCGATGTGCAGTCCTTGCAACAAAGAGTTCTTATGTTGGAGGCGGCAATAACCCATGGAGAGCCTGCGAGTCCTCTCCATCAAAAATTAAAATTGATTTTGTCCGAAGCATCGATGCGTTTGTTGCAGGATTGGGAGGAGTGGCTTTTGGAAAATAAATCCGAAAAGATCGACCCTGAATGGAGGGCTCCGATCCAAAATTTTCTTCCCACATACGCCCTATTTGCCGTGGCCCACTATGGCCGGGAGGTGCCTCTATCCATCACTTATCTCGAATGGGTTTTTGTCTGCGCGCGTGAACACTTCAAGACCAAGAACCCGTCCTTATCGGAGGAAACATGGCGTCAGGTGAGGCATTTTTGTATTCATTTTTTGTCCACACAATCGATTCGCAGGGGACAGGGATACCGGGATGAGGCTGTTCCCAAAGATTTATTCTCTGCGGAACACGTCAAGGCCGTCTTGGGAGAGAAAACCTATGCACAATTCCGCGATGCTGTTTTTCATGCATTGGGCCGTCGTCGTCTCCCGCCTTATGAAAGATCGTTTCTTTTCCGCCGCATTCTTGATCTTCTTTGGTCCTATGGAGATGCTCTGCTTCGTCATCAAGTCCCCGTGAAGGGAGAGATACCCTTTCATTCAATTTCTTATCAAGAGGCCCTTCGCAAGGATTTTGGCGGACCCTATTCTGTGGCGGTCCAGGAAATTTTTTTGGAAATTCTGGAAGTGGATATTCGAAGACAAGGTTTGGATCCGGCAGCACTGATTTGGGAAGAGGGGCGTGAGGCCCGTACTTTAGAATGGGCTCCCCTGACCACTCCTTTTCTGCCTGTCTTGGGTCCAAGATTCGATCTTCAAAGTGCGCCGGAAGAATGGGCTTCCTACCTTATCCGCGCTTTGGGAATGTCGAATGGTGCCGGCGCCATTCGCTGGCTGAATCAGCATCCTCTGGGTATTTTGGCCCACACGATAGTTTATTTTTGGGGAAAAAATGTGCCGGCAGACTGGCGGTTTTTAAATTCTCTCATCGTCTATCTCCAGGCTGAGAAAGCAGCCCAGGTAAGGGGAGACAACTCGGTGCCGCAGCACCTCCATCCCATGGAGCCATTTGATGCTTTTCAAAAAGTTTTTGGGGAAGAATGTCCCTTTCGTGTGACCCGGCGTGACGAACAAGACGTGATTGTGATTTCTGTTCCCCGCATGATGGCGGATACGTCTCTGACGCTGGATCAGGTCTCGCTGCTGCAATTGGTGAATCGTTATCTGGACGATGAAAAAGGCTCTTATAAAGATCTGGCAAAAGTCTGGAATGTTTCCGAACAGACCGTTCGTTTGTATTCCAAAGGATATGTCCAGAAGATGAGGATGGACACTCTGCGTGAGCTCGCCTCGGCCCTGGCGAGCTCTGAGGAACAAAAAGAAAGGCTCGTCACTTTTCTCCTTTTTCTGCGCTTCCGGGGGTTTTTCGAGGCCAATTTTAATATCATCGATGAGCAGGGACAGCGCCTCCAGGTCTCTCCGCCTTTTGCTTCACGGTACCCTGTGGTTCTGGAATGGGATACGGAGCCGCTCAAACCCCTGGTCAAGACCACGAATATCGAGTTTCAAAAGGAACCGATTGCCTCGGTTCTGGCAGGATTATGGGATGAAATTTTTATTTTTGTCGAAAATTTTGCCGATGGTTTTTTGGTTGCCGGTGATGGAGACATCCGCATTCCGCAGGAATTTAAAAAATTCATCAATACCTACCTGCCTCATGAAGATGAAATTGAATCCCTGTCACCACAAGACTTGCACGATCTGGTCTTGCGTCTCAGGTCCGAGTATCTCCTCTATTCTTTGAGTCTTCGCAGTTGGTTTGAAGGCGAGGAGGTTGTTTCAACCGATGATAAAAAGAAGATAGTTCAATTTTACCGAATGATGCATCTCCGGATATCCGATCTGATCACCTCCCGGCAGCCTCAGGGGCATTTTCAATCGGCATCAAAAAACATTGCTTACACGATCGTGTCTCCTTCACGTGAATTTTCGCATGGCGCTCGTGTGCAGGCAGGAGGGGACGTTCATGTGGTGGCGGCTGATATTATTAGTTGGAAAAACGAAAAGGGTCTTTCTCTTTCAAACGATATTCAGAGATATCTGGTTCAACTCCGAATCTTGAAGGCTTTCTCCGAGAGACCGGATTTGCCGGCTTCTCTGCAATCCTGGGGTTGCAGTCCGGAACAAACTTTGAAAGTTCTCGCCATTGATCGGCATTTGGAAGGCCGATCGCAGGACTGGTCTGTGATCAGTGATTTTTTGAGAGAACCGGCCGAAAGAAAACTCAAACGCATCCTAAGCAGGGAAGGAGGCTTTCGCCTTCCTCCCAATAGGATCCAACCAGATCGGGAGGATGTTGTTCCCTCCATGACTTTGGAGAGGATTGCGGATCAGGTCTTTGGGGATTATCTGCGTGCCTGGTGGTTGCAGGCCGGGGTTCGTTTTGTGGCTTCTCTGGATTGGAATGAGTCCCTTGTTCTGGAAAAATTGGAACGACGCCTCTCCGCTCATCCCGAGTTGACAGCATCGCGGGAGAAAATTCTCAAGCTGGTGCAGGCTTTGATTTCCGGTTTTAATGCCCGTTCGCCACATCAGACCCGAGAAGCGGCTGCCACGCCGACTGCGGTTCCAGCCATTGTGGACGCGTTGCCGTCTCCCTGGCATCCAAAGTATTTTACTCCGGCATCTTTTAAGAAAGAAGAAGCCGGGATGCATTGGAGTGTGATCGAGGAATTTTCAAAAAATGTCCCTGAGGATATCCGCCCGTTTTTTTTACGCCACATACAGTCCTTGGTCTTGAGTGCCCAGCCTCTCTCTCTGCAGGATGTCATTGACGACGTGATAGGCCCTGCCTCCGATCGCCATCAGAGAGAAGTCAGAGGTTTCCTCGCGGCTCAAGCGTATGATGCATTCTGGAAAAATCTCCGGGCCCGTGCTTCCCTGCTCGCCGAGGTGATGACGGTACAGGAGAGGGAATTGAGAGCCGGCAAGAAATTTCAGGGACGCGCCGGATTTTGTGACGATGTTGTTTTGGCTCTCATGGAACGTGCTCCTCAGGATCCGCTCTACGAGTCCGTGACTTCTTCACGGGACTTTGTGAAATCCGAAGTGCAAATCTTTGATGTTCTGGGACGTGTCACGGGTGGTTTCCCTCAGCTTGCTGAAAAGATGGCATCTCTCTTTCAGACACTGGATGAAAGAGAAGTTCAGGAGAAGTTGAGAGAGGAAAGGGCAGATGAGGCAAGGAGAAGGGGAGAGGTAAAAGCTCGTTTAGCGGAGCTGGAGAACCGGCGCATTCAAGCTGAAATCGCACGGCAGGCAGAGAGAGCACGTCGTGACGCGGAAATAAAAGCCTCTGATGAAGCAAGAAGAATTGCGGCAGAAGAGACTTATCGCAAAGCTCATCTTTCTATTACTCGGGCCATTACTCGGGAGAGGTTCAGCCTCCCTCTGGAGGGTGCCGTCAGTCAGGATCTCTTGGCCTCCTTTCCGGAATTAGTGGTGGTAGATCCTGAATCGATCACAGATTCCGTTTTTTCCGTTCTGGGCGATTGGTTTGATCTCTCACGCCCCGATGAGACTGTCGAAAAGATTGTTTCGGATTTTACCCGCGAGAATGCCCGAGATCTCGTTCAAGTCCTGTCTTTTCTTCACACCTTGCAGGCTCGGAGTTTCAAAGACCCTTCCTTGAAGGACGATCTCGCAGTCCTTCTCTTTGAAATAGGCGAATGGATAACGGTTCAAAAAAATACGGATGTTCTTCCGTGGGTTTTGGAAGGTTATCGGAACTTGAGAGATCGTGTACATGCCGAAATGACGGTTTTGGAGCGAATTAGTTTCTTTCCGGAGTTTTTGGCGGCAGGCCGTCCTCTACAGAATCCGAAAGATATTTTTGATCGGATGATTGATTTTATGAGCCGTCGCATCTTGCCTGATGAGCTGGAAGAGGCTTTTGATCTTTCTCTGACGGGCAGGGAGAATGTGGCAGAATTTTATTTGAAACATCAAAAACGGATCTCACGGCTTTCTGAAATCCAAGTGCCGGATTGGATGAGCGCCAACATGGATGCCGGAATGCCCATGCCTGAGGAGTTAGCAAGGCTTGTGGACAATGATTATCCCGAACTTTATTCCGTCAAGGATGAAGAGATGCCCAAACCTGTTGATGATTTCCTTCGGGATGCCATCAGACCTTATGGATTTTATTTATCTTACAAGATTGTCCAATTTGTTTCTTCTTTTAAGGAGGCTTTTCCTCACAAAAATGATCTTTCCCCTAGAGGACGGCGTCTCTTTACGGAAACAGATCGCTTTTTAAAAAACATAAAAATATTAGAGGTTCAGGTGAAGGAGATGGAGAAACTCGGATGGGAGAGTGCACATCTCATCTATGGGGCCCATCAAATAATTCTTAAAATGTACCATGCCTTTCGTCCACACATCATGAAGCTTGCTGCGGAAGAACCCGGCATGATGGAGCATCTGGTAAAAAGTCTTCCCGAGGTGCAAGCCCTGCCTTCCGATAGGGATCTTGCCGTCTATGAAGGCCTACCTAAGGTTCCTGAAAATTTTATCGAAAATGTTATCATTGTGTCTAGGATTGCCAACGCCTTTTTGTCGAGGCCCGCTACAGATTCTGTGGGAGGGTATATCCGGGAAAAATTGCGCAAAGCAGTTCATGTTTATCGGATGGAACAGTCATCATTTTCTGTGCTTTATGATTTCAGCACCGAGGTATTGCGTTACTACTGGAGAGAAAGAAAAACGGTACGGGCCGTCTTGTTCTCCCCTCCGGAACCTGTTGCTCCTCAGGAGGATTTGTTGCAGAGATTTCCAGAATTGGCCCATATTTCCTCCGAAGAGGTTGCCTTTGTTCGGGAAACATTGTTCACGGATGCAAGAAAGGTATTACCACCAAGTGCGGTTGACTACCATGAGGCTGTGCGTACTGATTTTGTTGACCGTTTGAATTGCTTGATGTCGAATTTTACCGAATCTGAGATCAAGACAGGCCGTGCAAAACTTTATCCCCTGCATATCAGTGTCTTCTTGAGTCTGTTGGGTATTCATCGGGATCATGCAAGGGCTCTGCAAGATCAGTGGCTTTTGGAAAAATATATGTCAACCAGGGATCGGATTGATTTTGGAACCATTGTTCGAAATCTGCCAGAAGTCGCTCCCCTTTACGGCACTTTTCCCACTGGTGATGAGGCGTCTTTGATTCATCGGGAAGAACATTTCTCTGCCAAGAATATCTATCTGGTGACAGTTGTCCAACGACTCATCCTGCGCAGCTCTGATGAAGGACTAAGGAGTGAGTTTGATCAGTTTAAGGCCGCTTGTCCCAGGCAGGAAGTCATGGGCAAGGTTATCATCAACCTCTCTTCTCGCGAGGTTTCCCTTTGGTATTTATCTCATCGGGACCGCATCCTGTCGTCGGTCAAGGACCAGCTACCAAAAAACTAATCACCGTCTGTCCGTACTTTCTTTGATCCTTGAGTCTCAATTCGGCAATCTCCTGAATCATCTCGCGTGGTGAATGTTCCACGATGATAAAACCTTTTGGAGAAAGGAGTTTCATGGCAGACATTATTTTTAATGTGGGATTCACTAAATTTTGGTCGTAGGGAGGATCATGAAAAATCAGATCGAAACTTCCAAAACGTTCAAAAATTTTGGGGAGTCCTTGCGGAAGTTTTAGCTTAACGATGCTGGCATTTTCAAAACGGCAGAGATCCAAATTTTTTCGAATAAGCTGAAGAGCCTCGGTATTGTCGTCCACAAAGACAGCGTATTCTGTTCCCCGTGATAGACCTTCTAATCCCATGGAACCCGTGCCCGCAAACAGATCCAGAATACTTTCTCCCCGTACGTCTCCCAAAATATTATAAACGGCTTGTCGCACTTTATCCAAGGCCGGACGGATTTTGTCGGATTTTGGACCATAGAGAACCCGTCCTTTCGCTTGACCGCTGATAATACGCATGTCATACGGGTAAACCTTCGTCAGGAGAAAAACTATGAAAAAAATCATCGGCACTTCAATAGTGATTGGCAGTTTCTTTTTAACCCTTCCTGTTTTTGCTGGAGAATATATTTACAAGAGCTCTAACAAAATTGATTTTGTTAAAATTGAAAAAGCAGACAAGTCTGAAAAAGAAGGCGGGCTGAAGCATCCCGTAGATTTTACGTCGGAGCAATTACGAGCCATTCTGGATTCCGTCCACTTTAACAAAAAGATTCTTCTTCTCAAGAGCGTGGAGAACCGGCAACTCTTTAAAGAAGGTCCCATTGAGTTTCTTTTTCCTTACTTGATGGAAGCTTTCAAAAAAGTCACTCCGGAACAGGTGGTGGTTGTTTCTTATTTTACTCATGATAGCAAGATTGTCATTCAGGATGACCGTCTCACCATTTTTCGGACTTTTGTGAAGTCCGACGGCTTGCATTTCAAGTTTTCAAAACTCTACGCTAAAATGCTGGGGGATCGTACCACGCAAGGTCCGGAACGTGCTGCGAGCGAAGCTCACAGTTTGCGCGTTGCTTTGGAGCTTCAGCCAGGCCAAAGCCGTATTTCTTGGGATCCTGAAGAACTTGTGTTTGATTTGTCCTATTTTGGACCTTCGGGGCAAGTGACTGCGGTCAAAGAGGACATGCAAGACTCCAAAACAAAAGAGAAACAAAATCGTCAGAAAGTGGCCAAAGAAACTCCCGAATCTTCTTCTGGGAAATCCATACGTGTTCGTATGAAGGAGCTCGATCAGCTCAAAAAAGATGAATTGATTACTGAAGAAGAATATCAGAAAAAGAGAAAAGAGTTGTTAAGAGATCTTTAGAATTTACGGGATTTCAAAAACTTTAGAAATTTTCGTCAAGTTTTCACACCCTGTTTGCGTTACATACACATCGTCTTCAATACGAATGCCACCAATGTCTTCATAATAAAGGCCCGGCTCTACCGTTACCACATTTCCTTTTTTCAAAATATTTTTTAAATGACTGACACGTGGAAGTTCATGAATGTCCAATCCCAATCCATGTCCGGTGGAGTGAATGAAACCTTGTGGCTTGCCCTTAACACTGCCTGTTTTATATCCCGCTTTTTCTAAAGTTTCACTCACCACACGATGAACTTTGGCCGCATCGACTCCGGCGCGGACTGTACGAATTCCATTTTCCTGGGCGTCTTTCACGGCCTTGTACATTTTTTTCAACGCATCAGAGGCTCGACCCTTGAGAACGGTTCTGGAAACATCGCCATAATAACCAGATCTCATGTGTTTAGGAAAGACGTCTAATACGATCGACTGGTGGGCGTAAAGGGGACCAAAGCCACGACAATGGGGATCCGCAGCCTGTTTGCCGCAAGCGACGATGGTATGTTGCCCTAAAGCTCCATGTTCCATCATTGTTATTTCAATAATTTTACGAAGCTCTTCGCTGGTCAGAACGTGTCCGTTCGAAATAATTTTCCCGTTTTTAATTTTTGATTTCTTCAAAACAGAAAACGCCGCTTGAATGCCTGCCTCCGTGGCACGAATAGCTTCCGTAATGTATTTTTTTTCTTGGGGAGATTTTATTTGTCGTTCTGGAAAATAGGGATCGGGAATAGTTTCCAGTTCAAAACCAGATTTCTTTAAAATTTCAGCCTGTCGCAAAGGGAAGTAGGTGGGGACTTGAAGTATTTTAATTTTTTTTTCTTTGAGGATCAGAGCTAAAACATCGCCTTCTTTTCGTTTGAGTCGTCGTTGTTGTCTCAATTTTTTATCGTAGTCGGAGTAGGAGAGAACGGTATCCACATGGGCTTCTTTTTTGGCACGACTCACCTCAAGATCAGAGGCCACTAAATAACGACGACCTTTGTGAATGAAAAAAGCAATGGGGTCGGGCACATAAAAATGCGTGGCCCAATAAAGATCCGCGCAGGTTTCGGAGTTTCCGATGATCAGGCGTGCGGTGGACATAAACGCACTTTACCTCTCCTTTTTCGTTTTGACAATCCATCCTTCCTTTCTTAGTCTCACGCACCTTTTATGGGGGACCTCGAAAAACTCCCCATTGGCTGCGTTACCCGCTGTAGCCTCTCCTTCAACGTACAAAGGAGTACGCCTCAGTCGCGGCTTTGCGGGTGCCTTGCCACTGGGGCTTTTTCGAGGTCCTGGGAACAATTGTAGTTTTTAGGAGTGCTCTATGGTCTCTCAAGAAATGGACAAAGTCTATGATCCCAAGCTGGTGGAAGAAAAATGGCTCGAGCATTGGTTGAAGGCAAATCTTTTCCATGCAGAACCTGGACCTAATCAATCTAAAGGCGGGTCCAACAATTTCTCCATTGTGATTCCTCCTCCTAATGTGACGGGTTCTCTTCACATGGGACACGCCCTCAATAATACGCTTCAGGATATTTTAGTTCGTTATCAACGCATGAAAGGTTTGAACGTACTCTGGGTGCCAGGCACCGATCATGCCGGAATTGCCACTCAGAATGTGGTGGAACGTGAGTTGAAGAAGGAAGGAAAGAAGCGTCAGGATCTGGGACGAGAGGCTTTTATTCAAGAAGTCTGGAAGTGGAAAGAAAAGCACGGCAATCACATCATTCATCAGTTAAAAAAGCTGGGAGCTTCTTGTGATTGGAGTCGAGAACGTTTTACGATGGATGAAGGTCTCTCACGAGCCGTGCGAGAAGCTTTTGTTCGTTTACACGAAAAAAAACTGATCTATCGCGATCTTTATCTCATCAATTGGTGCCCACGTTGTTTGACGGCTCTTTCGGATATTGAAGTGGAGCATCAAGAGACGAATGGATTTTTGTGGTTTATTCGGTATCCTTGTTCTCCCTCTCCCCTTGCGGGAGAGGGTGGGGGTGAGGGGGAGCAAGTCATTGTCGCCACCACTCGACCTGAAACTTTGTTGGGAGACACAGCCGTTGCCGTTCATCCCGAAGATCCTCGTTATAAAAAACTGATTGGTAAAAAACTAACCCTGCCTTTAGTGAATCGTGAAATTTTAATCATTGCGGATCATCGTGTTGATAAAGAATTTGGAACAGGTGCTGTTAAAGTCACACCGGCTCACGACCTCAACGATTTTATTTTTGGTAATGACCACAAGTTGGAACGGATCAATGTGCTCACTCCGGATGCCAAAATGAACGAGAATGCGATTCACTTTCAAGGCTTGGATCGCTTTGAATGTCGCAAGCAGATTGTTGCTGAGCTTGAGGAAAAGGGATTTCTTGTCAAAACGGAACCTCATAAGCTGAGTGTGGGGCATTGTTATCGTTGCAAGACGGTGGTGGAACCGTATCTTTCACTTCAATGGTTTGTGAAAACCAAACCTTTAGCCGAAAGGGCTTTAAAAGCGGTACAGGGAGGGGAGACAAAGTTCCATCCTGAAAATTGGACAAAAGTTTATGAACAGTGGATGGAGAATATTAAAGATTGGTGTATTTCAAGACAGATTTGGTGGGGGCACAGGATTCCGGCGTGGTATTGTGAATGTGGAGAAATTATTGTTGCACGCGAGACACCGCAACACTGCACCAAATGTTCCTCTAAAAATTTAAAACAAGAAGAAGATGTCCTCGATACGTGGTTCTCTTCTGGCCTCTGGCCCTTCTCTACATTGGGTTGGCCGGATCAAACTCCGGAGCTCAAAGCTTTTTACCCGACGTCCGTGTTGGTTACCGGCTTCGACATCATTTTCTTCTGGGTTGCGCGTATGATGATGTTTGGATTGGAATTCATGAACAACGTTCCTTTTAAGGATGTCTACATTCATGCTCTTGTTCGTGATGCCCAAGGCCAGAAGATGAGCAAGTCTAAAGGCAATGTGATTGATCCTCTCTCGGTGATGGATCGATTTGGAACCGATGCGTTCCGATTTACACTCGCCGCTTTGGCGGCACAAGGAAGAGATGTCAAACTTTCGGATGAGATTGTGGAAGGTTATCGAAATTTTTGTAACAAGATTTGGAATGCAGCGAGGTACTCTCTCGGGAAATTAGAAGCTTCGGGTGGCACAAGGGAAACTGAAACATGTCATCCCGAACAACGTGAGGGATCTCCCGAAAATAGTGGCGGGAGATTCTTTCGCTATGCTCAGAATGACAAAAACATGACAGGACCCGAAGCGAGTATTCATAAGTGGATTCTCACCGTTTGGGACAGGACTCTTGTGTCCGTGCATGAAGCCCTTGAAAATTACCACTTTGATGAGGCCGCCAAAACTCTTTACCAATTTTTCTGGCACAATTTTTGTGATTGGTACCTGGAGTTTTCAAAAATTCGCTTTAACCCCATTGTTCTCAAGCATCTGTTGGAATCTTCCATGAGAGCTCTCCATCCTTTTATTCCTTTTATTACGGAAGAAATTTGGCAACGGCTCCGGGACAAAAACTCTCCTCAAAGTATTGTTTTGGCTGCATTTCCAAAACCAGAAGGTTGGAAGTTTGAAAAGGAAGCTTTGGATGTCCAGAGACTGATTGAAGTCATTACCGCTCTTCGAAATATTCGTGGTGAAAATCAGATTCCCGTCAAATCGGAAATCTCTCCTATTTTTTATTCCCAAAAAAAGGAGCTTCGATTGTTGATTGAGTCTCATGAAGATCTGTTAACTCGTTTAACCAACTCAAAAACTTCACAGTGGTCGGATCAAAAAGTTTCTCCCAAAAAAATGGCCCATGCCGCTCTGTCGGGTCTGGATATTTATGTTTCTCTCGAAGGTCTCGTGGATTTTGGGTTGGAAAAGAAACGTTTGGAAAAAGAAATTGCTAAACTTAAAGAAGATATGGAACGTCGCCAAAAGAGATTATCGGATCAAAATTTTGTTGCTCGTGCGGATGCTGACGTTGTGGAACAAGAAAGACAAAAAGTTCAAGACAACCAGATTAAAATGACGCGTCTTGAAGAAACTCTCAGAAACATTCAGTAATATGCCTGATCGCATTCAAACACTCATTGACTTGGCCCTTCAGGAAGACCTTGGGACTGGTGATATCACCACCGAAGCTCTTTTCGGAAAGGATTCCCTTGAGAAATCTGCTTCTCTTGTGGCCAACCAGGATTTGGTGATAGCTGGTTTGGAAATTGCCAAACGAGTTTTCCTGACGGTGGACCCTCATCTTGTTTGCGAACGGTATTGTGAAGATGGGCAATTCCTGAAAAAGGGAACTTCTTTTACAAAAGTTTCAGGATGTTTCCAGAATATTTTAAAGGCGGAACGGACGGCTTTAAATTTTCTTCAACATCTTTCAGGGGTGGCAACATTAACACGGAAATATGTTGAGAAGGTCAAAGAGTATCCTGTGCAGATCCTTGATACACGAAAAACTTTGCCAGGGTTTCGTGCTTTAGAAAAACATGCGGTGCGTTGTGGGGGTGGAAAAAATCATCGGCTCGGATTGTATGATCGTTATCTTATCAAGGACAATCACTTAACGGGCATATCGATCACAGAGGCGGTGAGCAAAGCCAAATCACATAATGTCAATAAGGTGAAAATTGAAATTGAAATAGATCGGTTGGATCAGATTGACGAAGCGGTTGTGGCTGGTGCCACTATTTTACTTTTGGACAATTTTTCTCCGAAAGATCTCAAGAAGGCTGTAAAACAAATTTCTGGCCGTGTTCAAACAGAAGCTTCGGGTGCGATCACTCTCGATAATGTTGTGGATTATGCCAAGACCGGAGTAAACTTTATTTCTATCGGAGCTTTAACCCACTCGGCTCCGGCAGCCGACATCTCCATCGATTTTATTTAATCCCCTCCACTTCGTTTCGGGGACAAGAGGTGGCAGGTCAATTCCTCGCGGCTTGCTGTGGATTCGGTCCAGGGCTTGCCATGGGGTTTCATATCGGTGATTTATATTTACAAGTAGTAACAATTAAGGTACTATTTAAAGGTCTTGAAATATGGGAAAAATAAAACGTGGAAACTATTTTTTTGTCAGCTGGATTGGAGATCATGGCCATCATGTTCATGTTTACAAAGATCATAAGCAGATTTTGAAATGGGACCTGGAAGAAAACAAGGCCATCAAAGGAGTGTCCCAGAAGAGAATTTTGAAACTGATACGCCAACTAAAATGGGAGGGGAAACTATGAAGATAAAGAAAATCACTTTAAATAATCGTAAAAAGAGTTTTGAAATTTTGACCCGTCAAGGAGTTTTTGAATTTCCATTCTCCAGATTGAAATATCCTCATAAAGTAAGTGGAGTGTTTGTGGATAAGGAATTAGGGAGAGAAGCTTTTACGGTACTTTATCCTCTCCAGAAAGCACAGACAATCCATATGGACCAAGTTTTAGAATACAACCAAGATCAAGGTTATTTGCGTGAGATGCTTCTTTACAAGTTAAGTCTTGAAGCACAAAAAGCATTGAAGAAATTTAAAACGAGCCGACGAGAAATTATTCGTCGTCTTGGAACTTCTCCAGCGCAATTTTATCGTCTCTTGGACCAAACTTATTATCATAAAACCATTGATCAAATGGTGAAGCTTTTGTCCGCTTTGGATTACAGAGTTGATGTGGTGTTGAAAAGAGCTGCCTAACCCACTCGGCTCCGGCGGCCGACATCTCCATCGATAGCGACTAGGTGTGATTTGAGTCGCGACATGACCTCGGCGGCCAAGGCTTGATAATTCAATGAGCCAGAGCAAGAAGGAGAATAATCAAACACAGGACGACCCTCCAGTTGGGCTTTGTTGATAGCCGTGTTGATTGTGATGAGCGTCTTGAAGATTTTTCCACTGAAAAATCGTTTCATATTTTCGGTAATCAGATTGTTCATCGTTACATTACGTCCGTCCACGCGCGTAAAAAGAACCCCCAAAACTTTGAGGTTTTGATTTAATCTTTCTGTCACCTCTCTCAAAGTTTCTAGAAGATCGGAAACACCTTCAAACGCGAGCACGCTCATTTCGCAAGGAACCAACACGTGATCCGCTGCTACTAAAGCGTTGAGGGTGAGGTTTCCTAAAGAAGGAGAACAATCAAACAAAATAAAATCATAGTGCGTTTTGGCTGTTTTGAGGGCGGTACTGAGAATAAACTCTTTGCCAATTCGAGAACCTAATACCGACTCGCTTTGGACAAGGGCACGGTCTCCCGGTGTGATATCAAAACCTTCCAGTTCTGTTTTCACCACGGCATCCATGACGTTTCCCTTTTTGGATTCCAAAACTTGAGAGAGAGAGGTGTACTCAATGCCGTCCGTTACGATAGAACCCAGAGATTTTTCCACATGTCCTTGGGGATCAAGATCAATGACCAGAACCTTGCGACGGTGAAAGTAGGCGAGGGAGGTTCCCAGATTGATGGTGCTGGTAGTTTTTCCGACACCGCCTTTTTGCGCGCAGACCGCAATCACTTGAGCCTTGCGGTTTCCCGTTTCATATTCAGGCCCGCTCACCATCATGATGTCTTTCAGTTTCTCGGTAATCGACATAAACACCCCCTATGTGCAGATTCTTGATAAAGGCCCATCTGCTTCGTTGTCCTCCTCGGAAGCTCCTCGACGTACAACCCACGCCTGCGTCGCTCCTCGTCGGACTGCCTTGCATCTGGAACCTTTCTCAACAATCTGAGAACTTATTAAAAGATTGTTAGTACGCCTTGATAAAATAATGAGACGATGGGATCAAGCATAAAATGACTTTTTCTCTCTACATCCATATTCCTTTTTGTGAAGTAAAGTGTGGTTACTGCGATTTTTTTTCTGTGCCACGTGGATATGAAGATTTTTCGCTTCAAGAACAGTATGTCAAAGAACTCATCCGCGAAATAGAATTACGATCTCAAGAAGCTCCTAGACGAGATATCGACACACTCTTTTTTGGTGGTGGCACTCCTTCTCTACTTGACCCTCCACTTCTTGAGAAAATTTTCCAAGCGCTGAAATCTTATTTTTCATGGAATGAAAAAACGGAAATCACCCTGGAAACTAATCCCAAAACCGTCTCACTCGAAAAATTGAAAAGCTTTCGATCTTTGGGCATCAATCGTCTTTCCATTGGTGTGCAGTCTTTTCAGGATCGTTTTCTTAAGTCTATGGGACGCATTCATAGTGGAGAAGAAGCGAAAAAAACCATTCGGGAGGCGCGTGAAGCTGGTTTTGAAAATATCAGTATGGATTTGATTTTTGCTCTGCCAGGTCAAACATTTCAAGACTGGCAACAGGATCTGGAAGAGGCCATTCGTTTGGAAACTCCGCATCTGTCTGCTTATCATCTGACCATCGAATCCGGGACCACTTTTGAAACTTTATATCGCAAGGGAAAGTTAAAACTGCCTTCCGAAGAGGATGGTGTGCACTGTTTGACATGGACCCGTGAGAGGTTGTGCCAAGTAGACATGGGAGCCTATGAAATATCGAACTTTGCCCGACCGGGTTTTGAGTGCCGGCATAATCAAAATTATTGGCAATATGGAGAATATTTAGGGTTTGGTGCCGGAGCAGCTTCGTTTGCGAAGACAAGCTTTCTTGATGTGTCATTGCGAGGAGTAAAACGACGTAGCAATCTCCCGCAAAAACTTGATTTTCAGGGAGATCGCCACGCTTCGTTTCACTCCGCTCGCGATGACAAACGAGAACATTTTGCAATTCGCCAAGCCAACATTCGCGACCTGAAAAAATATCTATCAGGTCAGTGGAATGGATTTTCCGAAGATATCAATCTCAAGATGGCCATGGGAGAGTTTTGTATGCTGGGTTTGCGGACGAGGGAGGGGATGGTCAAAGAGAATTTCTTTCGTGAATTTGGACTCAAGCTTGAAGAGGTTTATTCGGAGACTCTCGATCGATGGATACAGAAGGGTTGGTTGAAAGCTTATTCTGAGGGTTGGCAGTTGACCCCCAACGGTCTCCTTTTTGAAAATGACGTCTCTGCCAGTTTTTTGAAGTAAAATAATTTAAAAAAACTAAAAAAATCCGCAACATTTCATAAATTATGTCGATGAATGGGTTATGTCGGAATCCGTGTCAGCTTCTATCACTCAGTTCGTCACTCAGTATGCCCAAATTGCTTTTGGGCTGGGAGAGGCTTTAGCTAACAACAACGGCCCTGCTTTTCAGGCACAAGCAACGAAGCTTCTTGAGACAGCCTACAATCTTGAACCAGGGGAAAAGGAGAGACTGCTTCAATTTATTGGTTCCGTTCCACGAAACCCCTATGAAAATACCAAAAATATTTTAGATCATTTTAGAAGTCAGGGGCTTCTTCCTCCTGCACCTGACAAAGCTCCAAACGATATTAAAGAAATAGGCCGCCTTTTAAGCCAGGATCAACCGTCACTTACCACCAGTGGTCATATCTCCCTGTACCTGGGCTGTTGGCGGTATCTTGAAAATATAAGCAGCACCGTGGTTAATAATGAATTCACTCCCACTCAACATACAGATGTTCGAAAGGATTTAGGTCTTCTTTTAGGGGTGATGCCCTTTTTAGGTTTGCAGGATAATTTGTTTCAACCTGTTGTGGCTTCTGTCGTGAAAGATATATCGGAGAGTCTTGCAGCAGAGGCAGGCTCATTTGCTGCCGAAATTTATCCGGAAAATTTAAGAAAATTCTTGGAAGTTTTTCGTCAAGCCAGTCTGGTTCCTGCAAAAGAGGACGGCATTCCCTCCACGGTCGAATTTTTATGGGGAAAAAATCGAACCGAAAAAATAAGAAAAGGTTTTGCAGCCACACGCAATTCAGAAGCTTCTCGAACAAGGGGCACAAAAATAGAAGTTGTTGAGCCTGAACCCGTTGTTCCCGCATCCGTCTATCCCTTTGTTGATGCTGGCAGCAAAGTTGTCATGGTTCAGGCCAGGGATGGAAGTGTTGTTCTTTCCGATTTTGTATTTAAAAAATATCTTGCTGAGGGAGGCATGTCACGTGCCTTGGTGGTTGACTGGCATCATGACGGAAGAGTGGAAGAAGTGGTTTTGAAGTATTGTATGCGTGATGAATCTCACCATCAGGAGATTTTTATCAATGATTGTGAAAGACAGAGAGGTTTTGCGGGAAAAATTGACGGGTACGTGCCTCTCTCTGAACGTGGAAAATTAAGCGATGGAAAGCCCTTTGCCATTTATCCTTTAATGGAACAAGGCGATGGATCGTCCCAGATTGAAAGGATGAGGGCTTCTGGAGCACGTTATCAATTAAAAGATGCGCGAGAGTTAATGCTCCGGGTCCTTCAGATTTTGGCTGGATCTCATGCCCAAGGTGTGGCGAATCGAGATATCAAACCTGATAATATTTTATTCAATAAAGACGGCATGCCTTATGTCAACGACTGTGGTCTTGCTGTGGAATTAAAACCGGACACAGGGATGGATACCAATGAGGGCGTAGGAACTTTGCGCTACCTTCCCCCGGAGTTTATCCCCGTTCCCTTTGTGCCGCAAAATCCGGATCGTTTGCCTCCTTGGTGGACAACCAAAATTACGGATTTTAGGCAATGGGATGTTTTTTCAGCCGCACTGACATTCTTTGAATTTTTGACGCGAGGACTTCATCCTTATATTTCCGATATGGATTCACTCGAAGATATATTTCCTATTTTAAATCGGTGGTGTGAAGTCGCTGTGCAAGGTGTCCTGCCTGTCTCTTTGAAGGATCATTGCCCCGAGCTCTGTGAGGCGGATCATTCGGACGATGATATTCTGGCTCGTTTGAAGATTACAAGGCCCCCTCATTATTTGGAACATACCCTGGCCAAAGGAATGGCCTTAAATCCTGCCGAACGTTACCGAAACGCATCTGAGTTTCACTATGCTGTTTTAGTTGGTGAAGCTCAGGATAAGATAGCTCTCGGTCGTATGATTCTTGGGCAAGTGGCAGCGGCTTACAAATTGGATGCAGAGCCTGATCTTTTAAAAAGGACGAGTGCTCAGGAATCGGAAGATATCGAACGTGGTATTGAACTTTACACCACAGGGATGCAGGCTTTGGAGGATCTTCATCGGGATAATCCCCGTATTGATTATTTCCGCCAGGATATTTTGAATGGATGGGAATGGTTGTATACTTGGTCCGATCCCCTCGGTCGTGTTGATTTGATGAAGAAAGCTCAAGAGCATGTGGAGAGTATTGATCCCGATGCGGAATCCACAGTTTATTCAAAAGTTCATGAGCAATTTGCTTATGTTGGTCAGATAGAAGGGAAGATTCCTCCAAACACACGTTTCAGAGAAATATATGTTGTGAAGTATGAGCGTCGTGCAGGACGATGGATCAAAGATCCAAATTTTAAAATGCTCCTAAAACAAATGCCTGATAAAGATCATCCAATGAATTTACCCAGACCCTTGGGTGGTTATTACGAAATTGTTGTGAGGACAGATCGTACGGCTCCTTATTCAGGTCCTCTATCCGTGCGAGGAGAAACTTTAACAAGGCTTCAGAGTGGTGGGATGGCTTGGGTATCTGGGACACATGTTCCCTTCAATATTCCATTCATAGATACCCTCTATTTTCCACCAAAAGATTTGGTTCCTGGAGGAATGAATTTTGAATGGGTGTTGGCTCCTTCGGGTAATGTTCCAGCTCAACAGGTGTATAATTCCTATGCGGAACTTCCCCCTGTATGGCTTGATCCACCCGATTGGTTGAAAGGCAAACAAGTCATGAAAGAAATTCCACGACCTTTTGCGTTTCGTGCTTCTGTAGCTATTGGTGAATATTGGGTTTATTGTTTAACACTCCCGCAGTTTGGTCCCGACCATTCAGCTTGGCCACGTCACTGGACACTCATCAATCCTTCAGGTCCTGTTCAGTTGGATAATATTTGTTTGGATGGGATGCTCCAAGAGACATTGCAGAATGTGTTAGACCGACCTGTGGTTTTGCGCTCTGAAAACGCATTGGAAGGTTATTTAACTTTTTTAAATCGAGAAGCTCAAGCAAAGGGGTTTGTGGGTACTATCCGCTTGATGAATTTAGATGAGTTGAAATGGGTTTCAAAAGTAGCCGCTTCGCGGTTTCCTTGGGGAGATGATCCGGCAAGAGCAGGAGATGCGGATCTTCATACACTGCCTCGGGGAGTTGCTTACCACAAAGGTCCTCCTCGTCAAAATTTGATTCCTCGATCGCTTGCTGACAGAAATGTTTTGGACTTAAGTGTTTTTGGAAGAGCCTTGGGACGAGCGGTGCCTCATATTGTCGGTAATGTTCCCAAGCGCTTTGCGATGACTCCTGATCTTCAGAGACGCTTGGCACCTCTCTTTGGGATTCCGGCAGACCAAGTAGAAAATACTGTTTTTGTCAGGGGAGGGAATTTTAATCGGGCTGCCACAAATGATTATGATGCTATTCAAGCCCTACGTCCTGGGGAGGAGGATTATGGAATTCCGCTCGCTTATGATCTTCCTCCGGAAGCTTTGAGACAACAATGAACGAAATTCTTTCTCGATTACAAGATCTTTCCCGTGGTCCTGTTAACGCCATGGATGCGGGTGTTTCTCGTTTAGTGACACAATCTTCTCCTGCCGATGTCAGAGATATCTATCTTACTGCTGCTTGCAAGGATGTCCCTTACTTTCCTGAGTTAGAACTTGCCGTCGCAGAGGTTTGTGATGCCGAAGACACATTTTTTTTGAATGGTCAGCGAGATCGTATTTTAGCTGCCTATACGGATTCTGAAGAACCCGCAGATGTGGATATGGCCAACCGTGATCATGTGATTCGTCTTCAGCAATCTGCTCAAAAATATGCAGGCCTTGTTGGTCTGACACAGAGAGAACTTCTGCATTTAAGAATGGCCATTTTGTTGAGCGATGTAGGAAAAAGAACTGCTTGGGCCCAAAATTATATGAGTCGCCCCGGGCCGTGGGATCGACTCAATGCAGTGGTAAATTGGTTAAGATATTATCAACGAGAAACAGGTGGTGATTTTACGTTGAGAGAAGAGGAGGGAAACTTCCAGCCAGGATACTCAGCTCAGTTGCGAAAAGAACCTGAGCCTTATGGTATGGCATGTCAGCCTTGGGCGGAGATGACTCGTTGGGAAAGGTCACAAGTGCAACGCTTAATAAGCACGGTTTATCATCCGGATGTAAAATTTTTTCCCGAAGCTCTTTATCTCCACGAACTTCCCGGATGGGTTTGGGGAGTCAATTCTTTTAAAGTCCCACGAGAAGTTCTCGAAGCTATTTTTGCCCACAATGGTCCGGAACAAATCATGCGAGCAGGAGAATTAGGAGCTCTTGAAACTTATGAAGACGTGACCACGGATGGACGACCTTTTTGGGGTGGATCTTCTTTTAAAATTACTCGTGGATCTTATCCACTACCTTTAAAAGGGTGTCTTTTAGCCATTCTTCATACAATGTTTGATCGCTTTGATCAGGGGATGCTTTTTCCGGATGACAACGGCTCTTTTGTGGGTGGCATCAAGAAAATTTTTATCCAGGATGTTTTTCAGAATATCAAGTCTCCGCGAGAAGCTCTGAGACATGTATTACAGGTCCTTCCTCAGGACTCGGAAGGGCAGATACACTACCTCTGGTATCATCGTGTGGGAGGAACAGTTTTGGAAAAACGTTTAAGTCCTGTTTATTTTGAGATTGTCTCTCAACTTCGTGCGGTTCAATCCATGGCTGATCTTGTGGATTTCGATAAAACGTCCGGTGGAGAAAATACAATTCATTTCAAGGATAACTCACGGCTTGTTGTGAACTCTATGGCAAACGTAGAAAGTCTTTTTGGAAGACTTCGAAAATTTCATGACCCCTGCACGTAGTTTTTCACACCAGCTCTTTCAAAAAAGCAGCGGCAGGGATGATTTGAATTTGACCCTTCCTTTCCCCACTTTGTGAACTTTCAATCAGTCCTTCGGGATGATAATGGGAATCTCATCACAGCCAATTCCATTGATCTGGAGTTCAAGATCCTCGATCAAAATGGCGATCAGCTCTACTACGAACAACAACCGGCAGTTCAGGTAGTTCGTGGTGCTGTCAATGTCATGATCGGAGAAGGCATTGTCCCCGGTAGTAATCCCAGCAGAGCCACAGGAGGTGTGCCTGCCTCTGCCTTTGATCCCACTTCAGGAACAAAGCACCTTCAGTTCAAGATTGGAAGTAACCAACCCAGTGATCCTGTTGAATTCGGAGTCACTCCTTATTCTCTCTATTCTGAAAAAGCCCTGGCCGTTGTTAATAATTCGATTGGTTCGGAACAGATCAAGAACGGTTCGATTAAACTGGAGGACCTTGAACCTAATATCCTGTCTTTTTCCCAGGTCACGGGACAGATCAATGACAATCAGATTCCCAACACCATTGCCAGAGTCT
>Ga0209515_10003114_pt1 | contig 24239 bp, 25 predicted proteins | sample Subgroupgradi54m_FD_187454 | JGI IMG/M metagenome (GOLD analysis project Ga0209515, IMG submission 187454) | Subsurface groundwater microbial communities from S. Glens Falls, New York, USA - GMW60B uncontaminated upgradient, 5.4 m (SPAdes)... ... | reverse complement strand
CCGCTACACCGACGCGCTCTCGATGGCCGACAACGTGATGACCTACCGGCTCGTCGTCAAGGAAATCGCGATGAAGCACGGCGTGTACGCGAGCTTCATGCCCAAGCCGCTCGCGGGCAAGAACGGCTCGGGCATGCACGTGAACATGTCGCTCTTCAAGGGTGAGCGCAACGCGTTCTTCGACCCGAAGGACGTGCATCATTTATCGAAGACCGCGAAGGAATTTCTCGCCGGTGTATTGAAGCACGTGCCCGAGATCACGCTCGTGCTGAACCAGTGGGTGAATTCGTACAAGCGGCTCGTGCCCGGCTACGAGGCGCCGGTGTACGTGACGTGGGCGCAGAAGAGCCGCGCGGATTTGGTGCGCATCCCGAGTTACAAGCCGGGCAAGGAATCGTCCACGCGCATCGAGCTGCGCTCGCCCGACCCCGCCTGCAACCCGTACCTCGCCTTCAGCGCGATCCTCGCCGCCGGCCTCGACGGCATCGAGAAGCACCTGCCCCTGTCACCGCCCGCCAAAGAAAACGTGGCCGAGCTCTCCGACGAGGAACGCGCCAAGCGCGGTATCGCGCGCTTGCCCGCGAGCCTGCCGGAAGCTGTCGAGCTCGCGCGCGGCAGCAAGCTGCTGCGCCGCGCCCTCGGCGACCACGTCCTCGAATCCTTCCTGCGCAACAAACAAATCGAATACGATCGCTACCACCGCGCCGTCACCGACTTCGAGCTGAAGACATACTTGCCGTTGTTGTAAAGAAGTCAGAAATAGAATTTCTTTAGACTGTGGTAGTGCACGATCATTGAAAATCTTTGGCTGAGGAATCGGCGCTTTGCGTACAATCTTCTTAAGAGTCGTGTGCACAGCAACCGGGGACAACTACAGCAATCGCGGGTGAACTTGGAATGGATCTGGGTAGCGGTCTGGCGATTTTTGGATCGGCGAAGCTGGTCGAACGTTTGCTCGGACCAACCGTCGATTACGTCGGAGAGGGTGTGAAATCGTGGACAGAGCGTCGAGTCAATAATGTGGCCAAAATTTTTGACAATGCCATTAGTAAGCTCGACGATAAGCTGGAAACTAGCGGGCAAGTTCCGCCAAGGGTTCTAAAAGGCATTCTCGGTGAAGGATCGTACTGTGACGATGACTTGGCAAGGGAGTATTTCGGAGGAGTGCTTGCTTCGTCGAGAACCTCCAAACTCAGGGATGACCGAGGAGCTGTTCTGGTAAGTCTGCTGGGCCGACTCTCCACTTATCAGATTCGGTCACACTATATTTTCTACCATACAATTCGAAAGCTTTATTTGAATTTAGCTCTGAGACCGACGACTAGCCAAGTGCGGATGCAATTGGGAACCTATATCCCGATGATTATGTATCACCAGGCGATGGACCTCGATGAGGAAGAGAAGAAAGACTTAACGATCATTCCTCACGTGATGTATGGACTTCAGAAGGAAGGTCTTATTGAGGGGAATTTCAGTTTTGGAGAGGACGCGTACATTCGTCAATTCTTTCCACCTCTTACGGAGGCAGGTATCGTTTTTACTCCAGCAATTCTCGGCATTGAGCTTTTTCTTTGGGCTCTTGGGCGTTCTAATGTGCCGCCAAGTGACATATTTGATGCGAAACTTGAATTCGCAGAATTTCCAGCAGTAACAATTCCCGATGGTGCTCGCCGGCTATTTATTCCTGATCCTCCAGGGTGATACGATGAAACCGACCGTGCTATGTGTGCTGATCTCGGCGTTCTGCGCGTTCGCTGCGGCGCCGGTGGCGGCGAAAGATCCGCAGCCGGATGAATCGCAGCGGCCGCCGTGGGCGCAGACTCCTTCGCCTGATCAGGTCCCAGAGCCGGTCCCGTGGTTGCTCATTGCGCCGTCGGTACCGGTGCCGCTGCCCGCGGAGCTGAAGAAGACCGGGTGGCAGCTCACGCGGCTGAAGACCGGCAACGAGCAGCGCATCGTCGGCGTCGACGATTACACCGGCCGGCAGCCGGACGAGGTGATCGTCGTGAGCAATGGGAAGGTCGGCCGCTACGAGGAACAGCCGGGCGGCTGGAAAGCCTGGGTCTACGCCTCGCTGCAATTCCGAGTCTATAACGGCGTCGACGACGTCAAGGCGTTTCTCGCCCAGCGCGATGCCGCGGCCGCCGACCCCGCGCGCCGACAACAGCAGGGCGCGCCGACCACGGTCTTCTACGCCGGCCCGCACGAGGTCGTGCTGCTCGCGGAAACGAGCGGCTTCTCCGCCGAGCTAGCACCCATCAAAGCCTGGCTGCGCGAGCGCATCGCGGCCGCGACGTCTGCCGCACCGTCGACAAACGCCGCACACTGACAATCGCCGGCGCACCGATCCTCCGCCGCGCTAGCCGGTGGAGTGAAGAATGAGGGCGAGTTTCCAATTGCCGTTGCGATGAAAATTGTAGGCGGCGGCCGCTCCGGGCGTGGAGTCCACGATGATGTTCACGCCGGGAAGCTTTTTGTACACGCTCCCATCGACGCCCATGGTGGTGCGGTAGCCCGTGCCGATAAACAGCATATCGGGCCAGCGCTGTTTGTCCGGTCCAAGGAAGGCGAGCACCTCTTCCACCGATAGGGTTCGCGATTTACTCGGTCTGACATGCGCCCGCCCGTCGATATCCACGAGCAGGTCGACGATTGGAAACGGCTTGCGGTCGAACACGGTCAGCCCGTAGGAATGATAGCCGACCCGGCCCGCTGCGTTATCGTCCATCAGAATCGTGGTGAGAACCAGAGCATTGAGCACCGCAGAGACGATGAGCCAACGCGCGCTGCGTGTCATTTCACCTCCCGATTTTGTTGACTAAGTTCCGCCATGACGGCGAGGGCCGCGCGGTCGACGGCGCCGGGCGGGCCGAGGCGCTCCTTGACGGCGCGCAGCTCGGCGCGGATCGCGTCGGCCTTGCGCGGATTGCGAAGCACGTCGACGATATGGTCGGCGATGGCACGCGGGCGGGCGTGGTGCTGCACGAACTCCGGCACGACCGTCTTGCCGGCGATCAAGTTGACCATCGCGATGTTCGGCACGCGCACGACGGACTTCGCCGCGAGAAACGTCGGCCACGACGTTTTGTAAACGACCGCCATCGGCACTTCGAACAGCGCGGTCTCGAGCGTCGCGGTGCCCGACGCGACAATCGCTGCGTCCATCACCTGCAAGCCGTCGTGCATCCGATTCTCGCGCACGATCACCTCGATGTGCCGATTGCGCCGCGCGGCCGCGAATAATTCCATCGGCAGCGACGGCGCTTTCGGCATCACGAACTGCACGCCCGGCATGCGCCACGCGATGTGGCGCGCCGCCGCGAGAAACGTCGGCAAGTTGCGCGAGATTTCCTTCGCGCGCGAGCCGGGCAACAACCCCACTGTCCGTCGCCAACCGTTGACACCCAACTCCGGCTCCAGCTCATCGCGCGAGCGCCGCGCGCCGACGTGGTCGAGCAGCGGATGCCCGACCCACGTCACCGCAACACCCGCCTCGTGGTAGAACTCCTCCTCGAAGCGGAACAGCACGATCATCCGATCGACATGCTGCTGCACCCATCGCAGGCGGAATCGTCCCCACGCCCAGATCTGCGGGCTGACATAGTAAAGCACGCGGCAGCCGAACTGTTTCGCGAGCGGTGCCACGACGGGCAGGTTGAAGTCGCCGAAATCGATGAGGATGACCGCGTCGGGCCGGCGTTCGCGCAGGTAGGCTTCGAGCTTTTTGCGGACGTCGATGAACCGGCCGAGATGCTTCGCGGCGTCGAACGGACCGATCGAGGCGGCTTGCGTGAGGTCGCCGAGCAGCTCGACGCCCGCATCGCGCACGTGCGGCCCCGCGAACGCCGCGAAGCTCAGCGACGAATCGCGCCGCTTGAGCGCCGCCACGAGCGCCGCGCCATGCGCGTCGCCCGACGGATCGCCTGCAACGAGCAAAAGAGAGGCCATCAAGGCAAGTAAGCAAGCAAGCGAGTGAGTGAGTGAGAAGCAGAGAGACAAAAGGTCGAGAAAATTGATGTCACCATGTGGTGATTCTCGAGCCGGCCGGTTTCGATACTTACTTGCTTACTCGCCGCTTGCTGTTCGCTGACTCTCGACCGCGGCGCATCGTCCGCTCGATCGCCAGCGCCAGCGCCAGCACCTCGCGCGCTTCCTCGCCGGGGACGGGCGGGCGGCGGCGCGAGCGGATCGCGTGCAAGAACGCGCTCAGCTCGTCGTCGAGCGGCGGGCGGCGCTGCACATCGAGCGTTTCGCGGCGGATCGTGCCGTGCATCTTGCGCGCGACCTCGACAGTCTGGTGCTTATAGTCGATCGACAGGTAGCAATCCTCTTGGAACACGCGCAGCCGCCGCAGCGATTCGTCGCTGACGCGGCTCGCGGTGAGATTCGCCACACAGCCCGACGTGAACACCAGCCGCACGTTCGCGATGTCCTCGCTCGTCGAGAGCACCGGCACGCCGACCGCGTCGATGCGCACGGGCTGTGACTTCGTAATCGCCAGTACCAAGTCGAGGTCGTGAACCATGACGTCGAGGATGACGCTGACATCGGTGCCGCGGAACGGGTAGGGCGAGAGGCGGTGCGCTTCGATGAAGCGCGGATGCGTGAGGTAGCGCCGTGCCGCGTGGATCGCGGCGTTGAAGCGCTCGATGTGGCCGACTTGCAGCACAAGCCGTCGGCGAGCGGCCAGCGCCACCAGCTCGTCGGCTTCGCGCAGGCTCGTGGCGATCGGCTTCTCCATGAGCACATGGACGCCGCCGGCCAGCAGCACGCGGCCGACCGCGTGGTGGAAGCTCGTCGGCACGCACACGCTCGCCGCGTCAACGTGGCCGATTAGCGCCGCCGCATCGCTGACCACGTCGCATCCGAACTGGCGCGCGATGTCGCGGGCGCGCTCGGTGTTCGCGTCGCAGACCGCCACGAGCTGGGCCTGCGGGGCAAGTTTCCGGTAGACCTGCGCGTGAAGGGTGCCGACATGGCCGACCCCAACCACCGCTACACGGATCGGCTTTGCTGTCATGGAAGGGCGGTGCTCCTAGGCACCGACAACTGTCTGGCTCAAGCACGTAATCGATTCAATTCCCGACGGATAACTCTAACAGAACAGCTTGTTCAGCGTCAATCGCTGTGCTAAAATACGTCGGCTAACTATGCGGACCTACCTTCGTCTCCTCCGCTTTCTGAAGCCCCATTTGGGTGTCTTCGCGCTGGCCGTCGTTTACATGGTGGGTTCCACCTTGCTGAGCGGCGTCCAGACCGGCGCGTTGATCCCGCTCATCGACCGTATCGCCACCAATCGCCAAATCCTCATCCCCGCATGGCTGCCGGGCTGGGTCGCGGCGCCGGTCCATTGGCTCAACAGCGTCCCGCCGATGAGCCTGCTCACCATCTTCGCGCTGATCATTCCCGTCCTGTTCTTGCTGCGCGGACTGTTCGATTTTCTCCAGACGTTTTGCATGAACGACACGTCGCAGCGCGTGGTGCGCGACCTGCGCCAGCAAATGTTCGACCAGTTTACCTCACTGTCGCTCGATTACCACCAGAGCCACCCGACCGGCACGACGATGTCCCGCATTCTCTACGACACCGGCATCGTGCAGAACTGCATCGTCGAGGGGCTGACCGACCTGGTCTTGCAGTCGCTGAACATCGCGCTGTATCTAACCATCGTGTTTGCGCTGGACTGGAAGCTCGCGCTGGTGACGTTTGTGACCGTCCCGTTCATCGGCTTTGCAACGGTGCGCATCGGCAAGGTCCTCAAGAAGCTTTCGCACCAAGCGCAGGTCACGATGGGCCAGCTCAACGCCACGATCCTCGAGTCGATCGCCGGGATCCAAGTGGTGCAAGCCTTTTTGCTCGAGCAATCCACGCGCATCAAGTTCGCCGCGGCAAACCAGCGCTTCTATCGGATCAACCGCAAGATCCAAAAGCGCATGAACGGTCTGACACCGGTCACTGATTTCATCGGCGCGGTCGGCGCATCGATCATCTTTTGGTTCGGCGGCCATGAGGTGCTCAGTGGTCAGCTCACCGTCGGGCAGTTCTCCACGTTCTTCTTCGCGATGATGTCGCTGATCCGGCCGTTCAAGCGGCTGGCGCGGTTGCACACCGTCAACCAGCAAGCGATGGGTGCGGCGGCGCGCATCTTCGAGGTGCTCGACCAGGAGCCGACGATCCGCGAATCGCCGCGGTCGAAGACGCTGGCACCATTCTCGCGCGAGGTCGTCTACGATCGCGTCTCGTTCCAATACGACAGCCAGCCGGTGCTGCGCGGCGTCTCGCTGACCATCTCGAAGGGCGACATTGTGGCCCTCATCGGCCCCAGCGGCGGCGGCAAGACCACGATTTCCAACCTGCTGCCGCGGTTCTTTGACCCGACCTCGGGCCGCATGCTCATCGACGGCCTCGACATCCGCCACGTGACACTCAGCTCGCTGCGCCGCCAGATCGGCATGGTCACACAGGAAACCACGTTGTTCGACGACACGGTCCGCGCGAACCTCGCCATCGGCAACGAGGCCGCGAACTTCGCGCAGATCGTCGACGCGGCGAAGGCCGCCCACGCGCACGACTTCATCAGCCGCCTGCCGAAGGGCTACGACACGCTCGTCGGCGAGCGCGGCGTGCTGCTCTCGGGCGGCGAGCGCCAGCGGCTCGCGATCGCGCGCGCGCTGATCAAGGACCCGCCGATTCTCATTTTGGACGAAGCGACGAGCCAGCTCGACGCGGACTCCGAGCATCTGATCACCGACGCCCTCGAGCGCTTGTGCGAGGGCCGCACGGTGTTGTTGATCGCGCATCGTCTCTCGACGGTGCGATTGGCCGGCCGGATCGTGGTGATCCAGGAAGGCCGCATTGTGGAGCAAGGGTCACACGACGAGTTGCTCAAGGCCAGCGTCTTGTACCGGCGGTTCTGCGAACGGCAGATGCTCGACGCGGGCACGCGGGCGGAATGGGCCCGCGAGGCACGTTGAGCGGCACTGCTGTCAGTGCCGGACGGCGAACCTTGAGCGCGGAGTGATAGGGGAGAAACATGGCGACAGATACGGCGTTGGTTCGACAATTGTTGCGGGCGGGTGTTCACTTCGGCCACCAGACGAAGCGCTGGAACCCGAAGATGAAGCGGTTTATCTTCGGCAAGCGCTCGGGCATTTACGTCATCGACTTGGAGAAGACCGAGCAGCAGCTAAAGTCCGCGCGCGTCTACCTCGAGGAGATCGCGTCGAAGGGCAAACAGATCCTCTTCGTCGGCACGAAGAAGCAGGCGAAGGCGATCCTCGAGTTCGAGGCCAAGCGCTGCGGCCAGCCCCACGTCGTCAACCGCTGGCTGGGCGGCACGCTGACGAACTTCAACACGATCCGCAACAACCTCAACCGCTACCGCGACCTGCTCCGCCAGAAAGAAGCGGGCGTGTTCGCGAAGATGTCGAAGAAAGAGGCCAAGCGCAACGAGCGCGAGCTGGCCAAGCTGACCGACAACTACGCGAGCCTCGCGGACCTCGACGGGCCTCCGGCGGTGATGTTCGTCGTCGACCCGAAGCGCGAGGCCAACGCCGTGCACGAGGCCAACCGTTTGAGCATCCCGATCGTGGCCATCTGCGACACGAACGCCGATCCGGATTTGATCGCGCACCCGATCCCGGGCAACGACGACGCGATCCGCTCGATTCGGCTGATCACGTCGATGCTTGCCGATGCGATCATCGCGGGCCGCCACAAGGCGGGGCTGTCGGTGCCGGGCGATGCGCCGGCGCTGGACGCTGCCGCGGAGCCGGTCGAGTCGTCGACGCGCGCGGACGGTTCGCCCGCGGCGTCGGTTGGGGCGGTCTAGGTTCGCCCGCGACCCGCGCGATTCAAACACGATCACACAGTTGCAGCAAGTGGCGGGAGGCCAGGACGGATGAAGATTTCAGTTGATGCCATCAAGACATTACGCGACAAGACCGGTGCCCCAGTGGGCAGCGTGCGCTCAGCGCTCGAAGAAGCCAAAGGCGACGAAGCCAAGGCGAAAGAGATCCTGACGCGCAAAGGCTTCGAGGCGGCGCAAAAGCGCGCCGACCGCGCGGCCAGTGCCGGGCGTATCGAGAGCTACATCCACCACGATGGCCGCATGGGTGCGCTCGTCGAGATCGCGTGCGAGACGGACTTTGTCGGCCGCACGCCGGAGTTCCAGCAGTTCTGTCGCGACGTCGCGATGCAGGTCGCGTCGCAGAACCCGACGTACGTGAAGAAAGAGTCGCTCAGCGCGCAACAGGCCGACCAGGCGAAACAGTTGTGCTTGCTCGAGCAACCGTTCATCAAGAATCAGGGGCAGACCATCGGCCAGTATCTGACCGAGATGATCGCGAAGACGGGCGAGAACATCATCGTGAAGCGCTTCGCCCGATTCGCGCTCGGCGAAACCGTGAGTGCGTAAAGCGTGACAACCTTCCACATCAACGCGATCGGCGAGGTGCGATGAGTGCTGCGTCCCGCAAGCCGTCGACCATGCCGGTCTATAAGCGGATCGTCCTGAAGCTCAGCGGCGAAGCGCTGCAGGGGCGGCTGGGCTTCGGCATCGACCCGCAGGTGCTCGACTCGCTGGCTCGGCAAGTCAAAGAGATCAAAGAGCTCGGCGTCGAAGTCACCGTGGTCGTTGGTGGCGGGAACATTTTCCGCGGGTTGAAGACCTCGGCGACGACGGGCATGGAGCGCGCCACCGCGGACTACATGGGCATGCTCGCCACTGCGATCAACGGTCTGGCACTGCAAGACGCGTTCGAGCGGCTCGATGTGCCCTGCCGCGTGCAGACCGCCATCGAAATCTCCAAGGTCGCCGAGCCCTACATCCGCCGCCGCGCGATCCGGCATCTCGAGAAGGGCCGCGTGGTCATCTTCGTCGGCGGCATCGGAAGCCCGTACTTCACGACGGACACCACCGCCGCACTGCGCGGCATGGAAATCGGCGCCGACGTGGTCTTCAAGGCGACGAACGTCGACGGCGTCTACTCCGCCGACCCCACCAAGGATCCCTCCGCGAAGAAATACACGAAGCTCAGCTACATGGAAGTCTTGAAGAAGGGTTTGAAGGTCATGGATGCCACGGCCGTCAGCCTGTGCATGGACAACAAGGTGCCGATCGTGGTCTTCAACTTGAATCAGCCGGGCAACATTCGCCGCGCGGTGTGTGGTGAGCCCGTCGGCACGATGGTCACGGCCTGACAGGCTTGCGAGTGAGGTGAGAAACAGATGACGCCCGTTCAAGTGTTGTTGAAGGACGCGGAAGAGAAGATGAAGAAGACCGTCGCGGTCGCGGCCCGGCAGTTTGCCGAGGTGCGCGGCGGCCGAGCGAACCCCGCACTCGTCGAGCACGTGATGGTGCCGTACTATGGCACGCCGACTCCGCTCAAGCAGCTGGCCGCCGTGACCGCGCCCGAAGCCCGCATGCTCGTGGTGCAGTTGTGGGATGCCAACGCGCTGCAGGACGTCGAGAAGGCGATCCTGCAATCGGGCCTCGGCATCACGCCGATGGTCGACGGCAAGGTGCTGCGGCTGCCCGTGCCGCCGCTGACGACCGAGCGGCGCACCGAGCTGACCAAGCTGCTGCACAAGATGGCGGAGGAAGCGCGCATCGCGATCCGCACGATCCGCCGCGACCTGCTCGAGCACGTCAAGAAGCAGAAGGCCGACAAGCAGCTGACCGAGGACGATGTCTTCGACGCGCAGGCCGACGTCCAAAAGATCACCGACAAGTACGTTGGCGAGATCGACGCCCTCCTGAAAGCAAAAGAGCAAGAGCTCGCCTCCTCCGCGTAATCCGATTCCGGCGAGGACGCGGTTGGTTGGCCGCGGAGTCCCTTTGTTATAATGAAGGGCATTCGTCGTCTTCGTTCGGGCCGCTAGCTCATCCGGTAGAGCAACAGCCTTTTAAGCTGTGGGTGCTGGGTTCGAGACCCAGGCGGCCCATTTTTCTTGCAGAAACCTCCTCAGTGACAAGCAACAAGTGACGGGACAACACGTCGGTGCATCTGTCATGGCAGCATTCGAATCGTCCAGATCGGGCTACGAGTTTTTCGAGCACACGGCCGATGTCGGGCTGCGGGCATACGGATCGTCGCTGACCGAACTGTTCACGCACGCCGCGCAGGGCATGGCGGCATTGCTCGTCGAGCGCAACCAGGCCGGCTCGCGCGACACGCGCGCGCTGGCGCTGCAGGCCGACTCCGTCGACGCGCTGCTGCGCGCATGGCTCAAAGAGCTGCTCTTCTGGTTCCAGACCGAGCGGTTCGTGGCGTCTGTGTACCACATCGACCGCATCACATTGACCGAGATTCGGGCGCGCGTGCACGGCGGCACGTTCAACCCCGACCGCGATGCGCCGGGCACCGAGATCAAGGGCCTGACGTTTCACCAGTTCCGCGTCAACCACGTGCGCGATGGGTGGGAAGCCGAGCTGATCTTTGATGTCTGACGCGACGCCGGATCGAGTGCCCGAGCCGGTGCTCATGTGTTGGAGCGGCGGCAAGGACAGCACGATGGCGCTGGCGGCCGCGTTGCGCGACCCGGCGCTGCGCGTCGAGGCGTTGCTGACGACCATCACCGACGAGTACGAGCGGATCAGCATGCACGGTGTGCGCCGCGTGTTGCTGCTGGCGCAGGCCGCGTCACTCGGGTTGCCGCTCGAAGAAGTGCGCATCACGCGGAACGCATCCAATGACAGCTACGACCGCGCGATGCGCGCGGTGCTCGAGCGCTACCGCGCGAAGGGTGTCGAGCGCGTGATCTTCGGTGATTTGTTCCTCGAGGACATTCGCCAGTACCGCGAGGAGCGGTTGGCACAGATCGGCATGCGCGGCCTCTACCCGCTCTGGGGCCTCGACACGCGCAAGCTCGCCTACCGCGTCATCGACGAGGGCTACCGCGCGGTGCTGACCTGCGTCGACCCGAAGCATCTCGGGCCCGAGTTTTGCGGCCGCGACTTCGATTGGCGGCTGATGGCGGATTTTCCGGCGCATGTCGACCCGTGCGGCGAGCGCGGCGAATTCCACACCTTTGTCCACGACGGACCGATCTTCAAGCATCCCATCGAAATCGTGCGTGGCGAGGTCGTCAATCGCGACGGCTTCTTGTTCTGCGATTTTCGGCCGGCCCAGTCCGCGCCCGCGAAGTAGCAGCTCTGGTCGTCGGTAATGCAACGTCCGCTTACATTCCATCCTCTGCTCGCACCACGATGAGCGGCGCCACCATCTGGCGCGGCAAGCTTGAGCGCGTCGACGACTTCCGCTGGCGCATCCCGCGCTCGTATCAGCCGGCGATGCGCGTGCCCGGGCTGATCTTCGCCGACGAGAAGCTGCTCGCCGCCATCACGCACGACCAATCGCTGCAACAAGTCGCGAACGTCGCACACCTGCCCGGCATCGTCCACGCCTCGCTCGCCATGCCCGACATCCACTGGGGCTACGGGTTTCCGATCGGCGGTGTCGCGGCGACGGACCCGAAGGCCGACGGTGTGGTCTCGCCCGGCGGTGTGGGTTTCGACATCAACTGCGGCATGCGATTGATCCGCACGCGCCTGACCATCGACGACGTGCGGCCGAAGCTGCGTGAGCTGGTGCAAACACTCTTCAACACGATCCCGACCGGTGTGGGCATGAGCGGCGAGATCACGATCGGCCGCGACGAGCAACAGAAAGTCATGCGACACGGTGCGCAATGGATCGTCGAGGAGCGCGGCTACGGCGCGCCCGAGGATCTCGAGCACACCGAGTCGCGCGGTGCCATCGAGGACGCCGACCCGTCGTGCGTCTCGGATCGCGCGTACCAGCGCGGGCGCGATCAGCTGGGCACACTCGGCTCGGGCAACCATTTCATGGAAGTGCAGGTGATCGAGACCGTCTTCGATGACGCGATCGCGCAACAGTTCGGCCTGCGGCTCGGGCAAGTCGTCGTGATGATGCACTCCGGCTCGCGCGGCTTCGGCTATCAAATCTGCGACGACTACCTCGACATCGTCGAGCGCGCGATGGCGCGCTATCACATCACCGTGCCCGACCGGCAGCTCGCGTGCGTGCCGATCCATTCCGACGAGGGCCGGCGGTACTTGGGTGCCATGCGTTGCGCGGCCAACTACGCGTGGGCCAACCGCCAGTGCCTCATGCACCTCGCGCGCCGAGCGTTCGAGCGCATCTTCGGCAAGACGTGGCAGGAGCTGGGCATGAGCCTGCTCTACGACGTCGCGCACAACATCGCCAAGCTCGAGCGCCACACGGTCGACGGCTCGCCGCGCATGGTCTGCGTGCATCGCAAGGGTGCGACGCGCGCGTTTCCGCCCGGCCACCCCGAGATTCCAAGGGACTACCACGCGGCCGGGCAACCTGTTATCATTCCCGGGGACATGGGCCGGTACTCGTACGTGCTCGCGGGTATGGCGAGTGCCATGGCCGAGAGCTTCGGCACGGTTTGCCATGGTGCTGGGCGCGCGATGTCGCGCACCGAAGCGGTGAAGCAAGCCGCCGGCCGCTCGATCGAGAAGGAACTCGCCGAGCAGGGCATCATCGTCATGGCCCGCGGGCGGCGCGGCGTTGCCGAAGAGCAACCCAAGGCGTACAAGGACGTCAACGACGTGGTCCACGTCGTGCACGAGGCGGGGCTCGCGAAGAAAGTCGTCCGCATGCGGCCTCTCGGCGTGATCAAAGGGTAACCCAACCATGCTCGACATCAAATTGCTGCGCGAACAGCCCGACGTGGTCCGGCAGGGGCTGGCCAAGCGCAACCCGAAGCTCTCCCTCGACGAGATCCTCGTGATGGAGAAAGAGCGCCGCACGATGGTCGCGGGCATCGACAACGACCGCGCGCAGCTGAATCGCGGCTCCGAGGAATTTGGCAAGCAGCAAGCGCAAGCCAAAGGCAAGCTCACCCCACCGCCCGAGCTACGGCAACTATCCGACAGCATCAAGGAGCGCGAGCAGCAGCTCAAGCAGCTCGAAGAGCGTATCAGCATCACGCTGTCATACCTGCCGAACATCCCGCACGCGTCGGTGCCGGTGGGCGATGCGAGCCACAACGAGATCGTTCGCACCGTCGGAGAAAAACCATCGTACGGCTTCGCGCTGAAAACCCACGTCGACCTCGGCGAGCGCCTCGGCCTCTTCGATCTCGCGCGCGCGGCGAAAATCACCGGCTCGCACTTTCCGCTCTATCGCGGCGACGGGGCGCGGCTCGAGCGCGCACTCATCGCCTGGATGCTCGACGTGCACACGCGTGAGCACGGCTACACCGAAATCTCCCCGCCGTTTCTCGTCAACCGCGCCTCGATGTTCGGCACCGGCCAGCTGCCGAAGTTCGAAGAGGATCTCTATCGATTGAAGGACGACGATCTGTTTCTGATTCCCACCGCCGAAGTGCCGGTCACGAACCTGCATCGCGACGAAACCCTCGACGAGGAGCAGCTACCGATCTGCTACACGGCGTACACGCCGTGCTTCCGTCGAGAGGCGGGCTCGTACGGGAAGGAAACCAAAGGCCTCGTGCGCATCCACCAGTTCGATAAGGTCGAGCTCGTACAATTCGTCGCGCCCGAAAAATCCTATGAAGCCCACGAGCAGCTCGTGCGCCAGGCGGAAACTATTCTGCAGCGGCTCGGGCTGCACTATCGCGTCCTCTGTCTCGCGTCGGGCGACATCGGATTCTCCGCCGCGAAATGCTACGACCTCGAAGCGTGGGCGCCTGGGCTCAACCAGTATCTCGAGGTCTCCAGCTGCAGCAACTTTGAGGATTTCCAGGCGCGGCGCGCGAATATCCGCTATCGCCAGCAGTCGACGAAGAAGCCGGCGTTTGTTCACACCCTGAACGGTTCGGGCCTGGCGCTGGCCAGGACGGTGATTTGTCTGTTGGAAACGTACCAGCAAGCGGATGGTCGGGTTGTGGTGCCGGAGGTGTTGCGTCCCTATCTGAATGGCCAAGAAGTCCTCGACGGTTCGAGTAGCGCTCGCGCGGTTCGTTAAGGGCTCGGTCGGCGCGCTTCTGATTCCGCCGGTCGTCGGCCTTTCGACGGGCCTCTACGAGCAACTCCAGGCGGTGCCGGCCGGCGGCCGCCGCGCGGCGTATTGGTTCGCGTGGGGGCTGGGCGGCTACATCGTCACGCATTTGCTGCTCTACCGGCCGAAGGCGCTCTTCGGCCTCAACCACGCGCTGCTAGCACGGCTGGCGACGTGGCTCTTCGGCGGCCAAGTCTCGACGGTGGGCGCGGAAGGCGAGGGCGGTGCGGCCGCCTCGAAGCCCGCGAAGGGCCGCGGTAAGAAGAGCAAGGGCAAGGACAGCGACGACGGACCAGCGCCCGAGCAAGCTTCGACGCTGGTCGTCATCAGCCCGTATTTGGTGCCGCTCTACCTCGTGCTGCTGTGCATCTTGGCGTCGCTGGCGACGCGGTTCCGCCACGACTGGCCGCTCGAGGCCGCGATCGCCGTGTTCCTCGGCGTTAGCTTGGGCTTCCACATCGCCATGACCGGCGAAGACCTGCAACAGCACGGCGACCAATTTCCGATCGAGACGCGGCTCATGGCGCTGGCGATCAGTATCCTCGCGAGCGTGTCCGTGGCCGCCGCGTGCCTGCCGTGGGCGTTCCCGGATTTTTCCGTCGGCGCGGTCTTCGGCCACGCGGCATCGCAGACGCACGACATCTACGCGTCGGTCTTCCACGCTCTGTTTTCCAGCTCGCCGTAACACGTCGCGCGGCAGCGCGTTGGCGCCGCACCGACGAGGATTGACACTGCCGAATTGGCGCGGTATAGTGCACCACGCCCGTCGAGCATCGCTCTCCTCGGTCTCGCGAACACCGGGTCCAAACCCATCGGGTGTCTTGCCGCGCGACCGTGCTTGCGCTGGCAATCGGAGCGATGTGTGTCGACGCCCATCCTATTATTCAGGATGCAGGTCGGACCGCCGGCAACCCGGTGGCCGCACCGATCGATCGGATCACTGGGAGAGGTGGCTGAGCGGTTGAAAGCGCCGGTCTTGAAAACCGGTGTGCCCGCAAGGGCACCGAGAGTTCGAATCTCTCCCTCTCCGTCGATGTTGCTCGGCCGCGACCGGTGTGCGCGCCGATACCGAAACACGCCGCGGCAATCGCGGCGAACTCATATGACCGGACCGGGAGAGGTGCCAGAGCGGTTGCCCCGCCCACCCGATAGAGATAAGGGCGGGGTCCCGCCCGTCGGAGAATCGATGGGCGGGAAATGGGCCTCAGCCTCATTCAAAAGGCTCGGAGAGGTGGCTGAGCGGTTGAAAGCGCCGGTCTCGAAAACCGGTGTGCCCGCAAGGGTACCGAGAGTTCGAATCTCTCCCTCTCCGCCATTTTTCGAGCGGCCAATGGTGTCGCGTCGACGAGTCATAGCAGACCAAGCGGGTGCGCGCAGCGACGGCCCGCAGCTCTTTCTCAATGTGATGCCGGTCCTATCGGTGACGAAGGGAGAGGTGTCCGAGCGGCTGAAGGAACACGACTGGAAATCGTGTAGCCGTCCAAAAGGCGGCTCCAGGGTTCGAATCCCTGCCTCTCCGTTGTTTTTTGCCGACGAGAACCTTCTCCCATCGCGCAGCCAACCGCCGCATGGCATGGTGACGTCCGCATGACCGACGAGATTCGCGCCCGCTATCAGCAGCCGATGTGGGCGGATGCGCGCGACGCGCTGCTCAATCGGCTGCGCGGGCGGATGAACCTCATCCAATCCGCCGCCGAGCGGATCGAGGTCACGCTCGCCGCACTCAACGAGCTCTACCGGCACGCGACCGCGGATGACGCGCTCGCGCACCTGGACACCGAGCCGCGCCGCCGGGAATTCGCGGAGGCGTTCCTCTCGTACGATCTCGTCGAGGAATTCCTCGAAGACCCGTCGGTCGAAGACGTCATGATCAACGGGCTGGATCTGATCCACATCCATCAAACGGATCGCGGCCTGGTGCGCACGGACAAGCGCTTCGCCTCGAGCCAAGAGCTCGACTTGTTCGTGAAGAAGCTGATTATTTTCGGCGGGCGGTCGACGGTCGAGACGATCAACGACCTCGAGCTCGCGGGCATCCGCGGCCGGGTCAACGTGGTGCTCTCGCCGTTGGGCCCGCAGATCACGATCACGCGGGCGAAAGAGCAGCCGCTGAGCATCCTGCAGCTGATCGCGGGCGGACTCTTAAGCGAAGAGCTGGCCGCGCAGCTATGGATGTATATCGAGGGCCTCGGGATCCGGCCGGCGAACTTGCTCATCGGCGGCGGGCCGGGGTCGGGCAAGACCACACTGCTCAACGCGCTGCTGAGCTTCATCCCGCGCGACGAGCGGCTCGTGATCATCGAAGACACACTCGAGCTCAACACGCAGTTCCTTGGCAATTGCTCGCGCCTCGAAAGTTCGCGCGAGGTGACGATGGCCGCACTGGTCAAAAACAGCCTGCGCATGCGGCCCGACCGTATCCTCGTCGGGGAAGTCCGCGGCGAGGAAGCGCGCGATTTGATGACCGCCGTGAATATCGGCAAGTACTGCATGGGCACGCTGCACGCGTCCAACGCGCGCGAGACGGTGATCCGGCTGCAGAACGAGCCGATGAACGTGCCGGAAATCCTTGTGAATCTCGTCGACGTGTTGATCGTGCTCAAGCGAATCAAGCATGACCACGGGATCCGACGCATCGTCAATGACGTGGTTGAGACCGCGGGGCTCGAGCAGCACGTGGTGCTGCTCTCGACGGTGTGGGCGTACGATTACGAGCGGAAAGAAACGCGCGAGATGTCGCCCAGCATCGTCTGTCGCGACCGGTTGGCGACGTCGGCCGGCGTCAATCCGCTGCACGTCATGCGCGAAATCGCGCGACGCGCGTGGGTCCTCAAGCTGATGCGCGAGCGGCCCGAGCTGCTGGAGATCGGAGAGACGACGCGTTTTTGCCAGACGTACGTCGCGTCGCCGGCGGAAGCGGTGCAAGAGCTCGGCTTGACGCTCGAGCAGCTCGACCGGTCGCTCGGCATCGGTCGCTGACGATTGATAATCTATTGATTCGTGCAAGGAACGAGAGGCCGGGAGTCCGCCGTGATATGATGCTGGGCGGACGACCGAGAGGAGGAAAACCGAGGTTTTCCTCTTTACGTCAATCATCTTCGACACGATTTTCGCGCCCATAGCTCAACTGGATAGAGCGTCAGCTTGCGGAGCTGCAGGTTGGTGGTTCAAATCCACCTGGGCGCACCATTTTTCTGAGTAGGAGACGGGGCACAAGCCGATGGCCTTGCGAGTGCACGAGCAATACATGCGCGAAGCACTCAAGGAAGCCGAGCGCGCGCTTAGCGCCTCGGAAAAGCCCGTCGGTGTGGTCATCACCGCGAAGTTGCACCTGATCGCGCGGGCGCATCATCAGACCAAAACCTTGCGCGACCCCACGGCGCACGCGGCCATGATCGCCATTACCCAGGCGACCAGCGCGTTGCAGTCGGATCAACTCACCGGGGCGACGATCTACGTCACGCAAGAGCCGTGCTGCATGTGCCTCGGCGCGATTTTGCTCAGCGGGGTCAGCCGGCTCGTCTTCGGCGCCGACGACATCAAGCAAGGTGCCTGCGGGTCGGTCATCGACATCACGGCCAACGAGCGGCTCAATCGCCGGCTGTTGGTCGTCCGCGGTGTGCTGGCCCCCGACTGTTTGGCGCTGCTGCGAAAGGCCACCGTCGGCGCGCGAGCGTCTTGATGGCATCGACGCCAGCGGCAAGCGAGCTATACTCCAAGCGGTTTGTGAGCGTCACGTTGAACGAGTTCGGCATCGCGACGTATCATAATCCTCGCTATCAACAGCGATTCAACGAATTCGATCAAGCCATTGGAAGAGAGCGTAGCGTGGAGAGGTGCGAGAGCGGCTGAATCGAGCGCACTGCTAATGCGCTGAGGGGCCAAAAGCCCCTCCCAGGGTTCGAATCCCTGCCTCTCCGTTGTTTCCTTTCATTAATATAGCCGCGATGCGCGGTACGATGATCCAAGCAGCTCGCTGTTCAGCATCCAGAAGCGGAGGCCACCACATCCTATGAAACGTCCCGGCGGCGTCACGGCGCTCGGCGTGGTCGGCATCGTCTTCGGCCTCGTGGGCGGATTCCTCAACGGCGGGCTGTTGGCCGCGATCCTGATGGTCAAATCTCAGCCGCCTCCGCCCTCCGACGACCCGCAAGCTGCCATGATGACCGCGCTGGCCCAGATGGGTGGCGTCGCGCTGCTATCCATCATCTGCAATGTCGTGACGGCGCTCATGATTTTCGTCAGCGGCATCGCGATCTTTCGGCTGCGCTCGTGGGCGCGCATCGGCTACATCGCCGCGTGCGTCGTCACGCTCATCAATCGGCTGCTCATGTTCCCGATGCATCTGCAAGCGATGTCGAGCGCGACTTCCGCGCAAATGACCGCGCAGGTGGCCGGCACGATCGGCGACACGGTCAACATGGCGTTCTGCGTCGTCGCCGTGTGGTATCTGATGCAACCGCACATTGCCACGCAGTTCGCGCCGGCCTCGTCGACGAGGCGCGCGTGATGGGCTACGTGCCGCTCGCGCGCAAGTATCGTCCGATGGCGTTCGCGGATCTCATCGGCCAGCCGCACGTGACCGCGACGCTGACGCGCGCGATCGAAAGCGGCCGCATCGGGCAAGCGTACTTGTTCACGGGGCAACGCGGGGTCGGCAAGACGTCGGCCGCGCGCATCCTCGCGAAATCGCTCAACTGCGCGAAGGGCCCGACCGCGACACCGTGCCACGAGTGCCCGAGCTGTGTCGCGATCACGCAAGGCACGAGCCTCGACGTCATCGAGATCGATGGCGCGTCGAACCGCGGCATCGACGACATTCGCCAGCTGCGCGAGCAAGTGAAGTTCTCGCCGGTCCTCGGCAGCTTTCGCGTCTACATCATCGACGAGGTCCACCAGATCACGACGGACGCGTTCAACGCGCTGCTGAAGACGCTCGAAGAGCCGCCGTCGCACGCGAAGTTCATCTTCGCGACCACATCGCCGCAAAAGGTCCCGCCCACGATTCTCTCGCGCTGCCAGCGGTTCGATTTCCGGCGGCTGCCGAGTGCCACCGTCGTCGAGCAGCTGCGGCGCATCGCGAAGCTCGAAGCGATCCAGGTCGAGGACGGCGGGCTGTTCGCGGTGGCGCGCGCCTCGGAGGGCAGCTTGCGCGACGCGGAGGTCGTCTTCGAGCAGCTCGCGAGCTTCGCGAGCGGGCCGATCACCGAATCCGATGTGCACCAATTGCTCGGCAGCCTCGAGGAAGACGCGCTCGTCGAGTGGACCACGGCCCTCGTCGACCACAATGCGCACGAGGCGCTCGCGGTCTTCGCGCGCCAGCTCGAGCGCGGCCGCGACGTCGCGCAACTCTTGCTCGCACTGATCGGCCACGTACGCAACGTGCTCATCGCGCGCACGGTGCACGACGCGCCCGGCCGCCGGGAGCTCGTGAGCCGGCTCGTCGACGTGCCGCCGGAGCTGCTGCCGAAGCTCGAAGAGCAAGCCGCGCGCTTGCCCGCCGAGGAGTGGCTGCTGATCGCGCAAATCTTCAGCCACGCGTACGAGTGGATCCGCCGCAGCCCGTTTTCGCAGGCGATCGTCGAGTTCGCGTTGATCCGGGTCGCGACGCGCGAGTCGTGGGCGTCGCTTGATGAGCTCTCGCAGCGGCTCGATGCGCTCGCATCGGGCGCGCCGACCGCGCACGTGGCCGCATCGTCGACGATGGCGTCGACGGCCCCGGTCGCTCCGTCGCGGCCCGCGACACCCGCTCCCGCGCCGAAGCCGGCGGTCGCCAAGCTCGCGCCGACCCCGCCGCCCGCGAAACCGGCCGCACCAAAGTCGTCGCTGCGCGCCGAATCACCGATCCGCATCGACGACCCCGAGGCGATCGCGGTCAGCCAGGTCATGGCCTCCGCGGTCGCGACGCTCATGACCATCGAGGAAATCTCCGCGAAGTGGCCCGAGGTTCTCGACCGCGTCGGCCGCCAGAAGATGTCCGTCGCGTCATGCCTGTTCGACGCCAAGCCGTTGTCCATCACCGCCGACGAAATCTCGATCGGCCTGCCGGGATTCTCGCTGCACCAAGACGTGTTGAACACCACCGAGAACATTCGATTCATCGAGCAAGCGCTCGAGGAGATCGTCGCCCGGCGCATGCGGATCACCTACACGACGCTGCCCGAAGGCGTCACCGCCTCGCCCGTCATGCCGGGCAGGTCGCCGGCACCCAGCGACATCATCGCGGCCCCGCTGCCGCCGCTGGTCAACGATATCGTCAGCTTGTTCGACGCCACGGTCGTTCGCCAACCCACACCGCAACCGTAACGCCTCAGGGGACTCATGGCCTATGCGAAACCGCTTATCCGCCTGCTCGAGCTGCTCGGCAAATTGCCCGGCATCGGTCCGCGCTCGGCGGAGCGCATCGCGTTTCATCTGCTGCGCATTCCCACCGACCAGGCGCGGCAGCTCGCGCAATCGATCGTCGACGTAAAAGAGCGGCTGCGCTTCTGCGAGATTTGCTTCAACCTCACCGAAGAGCCGCATTGCGAGATTTGCGAGGATGCCTCGCGCGACGCGTCGGTCATCTGCGTCGTCGAGGAGCCGAAGGACGTGCTGTCGATCGAGAAGACGAAGGTGCACCGCGGGCTCTACCACGTGCTGCTCGGCGCGATCGCACCGCTCGACGGCATCGGGCCCGAGCTGCTGAAGATCGATGAGTTGTTGCGGCGCGTGCAGGAAGGCGCGATCCAGGAAGTCGTGATCGCGACGGACGCGGACCGCGATGGCGAGACGACCGCGTCGTATTTGACGAAGCTGCTGCGCGTCTATCCGGTGAAAGTCACGCGATTGGCGTCGGGCATCCCGGTCGGCTCCCACCTGGAGTACGCCGACCAAGCGACACTCGCCCGCGCGCTCGAAGGCCGCCGCGAGCTGTAAGCGTTACGGCCGCGCTTCGAAGACCCGGTTAAACGGCGTTTCCGTCGCGCGGCGGAATTGCGAAAGGCCGCCGGCCTTCGCAACCTCTCGCAGCGCGCCATCGGATGCCACCGCCCCCAGCGCCGCGCCACCCAACGCCATCGAATTCGACGTGCAACACAGCGTCGACGCCGCGGAGTACGTGCGGCCCACCGGGTTGAAGTTCCCCTCGATCGATTCGCCGGCCATCGGCTCGACGATCATCGCCACACCCGTCGGTGCCAGCGTCTCGCGCGTGTGCTTGATCGCGCCCACCGGGTCGCCCATGTCGTGCAGACAATCGAAGAACGCCACGAGGTCGTACTTGCCGTTGTCGGGGAAGTTGTTCGCTTGCGCGACTTCGAAGGTCACGCGGTCCGCGACGCCCGCGTCTTTCGCGGCCTTGCGCGCGCGCTCGATCGAGGGCGCGTGGTTGTCGAAGCCCCAGAAGCGCGACTTCGGGTACGCCTTGGCCATGATGATCGTCGAGGCACCATGCCCGCAGCCTACGTCGGCCGCGCGGCCGCCCGCTTTGAGCTTCGCATCCACGCCCGTCATCGCCGGAATCCACTCGTTGACCAGGTGTGCTACGTAGCCCGGGCGGAAGAATTTCTCGGTGCCGACGAACAAGTCCGGATCGTTGTCGCCCCACAACACGCCGCCACCCTCGCGGAACGCTTTGAGGATGCGAGGTTGCCCCATCAGCATCGCCTTGACCACGTACGCGCCGCCGCCGACGAAGAACGGGCTGGTGTCGTCGGTGAGGGCGACCGCTTGCTCGGGCGGCAGGCTGTAGCGGCCGGTGCGCGCGTCGTACTCGACGTAGCCGCCGGCGGCTTGGTTGACGAGCCACTCGCGCACGTACCGCTCGACGGTGTGGGTGCGATGCGCCAGCTCCGTCGACGTGACCGGGCCGCCCGCGACCATCGCCTTGTAGAGGCCCAGCTCCTGGCCGATGTACATGAGTGCTGAGCTCAGCGCCGCGCCGAAATCCCCGACGGCTTTGCCGAGAAACGCCATCATCTTTTCTTCGTTGACCGGTCGCGCGGGTGCGGCGGTTGCGGTGGTCATGCGGGCCTCCTGGTTCGTGCTGGTCCTCCCGTCGAGCCGGGTCGTGTGGGACGATGCGAGGGCGCGCCGCTCGAGGCGCGTGCGAACCGCTCTCATTCTAGGCCCGCGATCCGCGCGCGGCAATGGTCCGATGGTAGGATTTTCCGTCGACGTTAGCGTCGCCGCCGCCCGATTTTCCCGCTGGCCGCCGCCGGGCCGCTGCGGTACAATGATGCCTCATTCGCCGACGGCGCTCGCCGTCGCGCTTCGCTCTTTGATTTGTTAAGATCATTCCCCGGTAGCTCAGTTGGTAGAGCGGCTGACTGTGAACCGGCGCGCACAACGCGCCACATCGCAGCTTCTCCGCGAAAGCGGGGTTGAAACAGCGGGTGAACTCAGGGAAGCCTACACCGGCCCGGCGTACGACGCTGGATCCGGCATGGTAATCCTGAGCCAAGCCTCACTTGGTTGGCGCAGTGGGTGAGGAAGGTGCAGAGACTAAGCGCCCGCCACCTGAACTCCGCGCGGCACCGCGGCGCGGAGATGGTGAAGAGATAGTCCAGGCCTTGCGGAAACGCAGGGGTACCCTGTAATCAGCATGTCCGTGGTTCGAGTCCACGCCGGGGAGCTTCTATTACTGCTCGGAATTCCTGAGCAGAGAGGTAACGAGTCCCAGTTCTCCGACGAGAACTGGGACTCGTTACATCTGGCGCTGTCATTGTGAGATGCGGCGCTGCGCGATCGTTCACCTAGATTACACCGACCTCTCTGTTCCCACCAGACTCAACACGCGGCCGACCTGTGGCCAATGTACGGCCACTATAGCCTCTCATCCTCTCGGAATTCTGTGATGTCTGTTGGCCTGCATTTAACGCCTCCAGCGACGGGATTCGCCGATTTCAACACCAGGGTGCGTTCGCACAAGCGGCTGTTAACTGCTTCTGGCTTCGGGATGGTTGATATTCAATGAAACCTCTCGGTCGGCAAAACTGAGAGGTTGTTCACGATATGAGAGCAAATGCCATGCAAATATGCAGTCTGAATGCACATGTGCAGGCATGTGGATGTTCAGAATGGGGAAGTGGCGGCGAGTCGTCTGCCGGCTTGATGCTATATGAGCCGCTGACGGTGTGGAAGTTGCCCGCCAGCACACCTACCGGGTCGTCTCCCAATAGTCGCGGAACGCCGCCAAAAATTCGCCGGGCGTGACGATCGGAGCCGCATAGAAGACCCGGACTCGCGGGGTCAGGAAGTGTCGGGTATTCAGCGTGACCAGATAGTCGACCCTGGCGTGCTTGGCGGCCGCCAGAATCGGCGCATCGTTCGGGTGAATGACCGCTGCCGCGGCTCGCACCGCATCGGGCGAGGGATCGTCCGCCAGTTCAGGGGACAAACTCTTGATGAACAGGCGGGAGCGCTCGACAAGCTGCGGGAATTTTCTCAGCAGGACCCGGTCGGCTTCAACGAGGACCTGTCGGCTGAGCACAATCCGCAGTTCCTCAGCTTCACCCAGATCGCGGATGGCGGCGGAGGCCCCCGTGAGGGAGGCCAGGCCTGAAATGAGCACGCTGGTGTCAAGAAAAACGCGCCAGCGGTCAGCTGCCATAGCGCTCCTGGTTGTATTGCTTGCGCTCTTTCTTTAAGTCGGCCAGCAAGTCCTCCAGGCTCAATCCCTTCGCTTTCATGGCGCGCTCGACGTCCTTGGCCAAGGACGGCCCAAGCAAGCGCTTGGGTGTTAGCACGAGGCAGCGGCCGATCACGAACACCGACAACAGCCCCTCTTGGTCGAGCTTCAGCGCCTGGCGGACTGCCTTGGGAATGGTGAGCTGGCCACGCCCCCAGAGCTTGACCGCCTTAGGGATGGTCGTAACCATACGAACCTCCTTATGCTGATAGTCTGCGGCTTGCTGAAATACAGTATACCATAGACCGACCCGGCAAGAAAAGGCGTTGGTGTGAGTACGTGCTACCGAAGGCAAGCAGGCTGTATTTGGTACGCAAGCCGAATACCACCAGACCGTTAAATGGGAAGTGCGACCTACTCGTGCAAACATATACGATGAGTTGTGACCTGCCCCCAAAAACTAGACCGGTTGGAGGTTGAGGTTTTCGACCTTTTGACCTGCCCCCAAAAACTAGACCGGTTGGAGGTTGAGGTTTTCGACCTTTTCGAACACGGCCAACCGTGTCCGTGCGAACTCGCTCGGCGGCAGATTGCCGAGCGCACTGTGCGGCCGG
>Ga0209515_10003113_pt1 | contig 24243 bp, 23 predicted proteins | sample Subgroupgradi54m_FD_187454 | JGI IMG/M metagenome (GOLD analysis project Ga0209515, IMG submission 187454) | Subsurface groundwater microbial communities from S. Glens Falls, New York, USA - GMW60B uncontaminated upgradient, 5.4 m (SPAdes)... ... | reverse complement strand
TCCATTCGATTCACCCTTCAACGGTATAACCTCCCGTATGGACGTAACTTTTTGCAAGCACTTGGTTTGATATAGATGGATCTTTTCCACCTTGAAACCAGGACCAAGTTTTCACCTCTTGTGTGTTTGGTTCTGGACGAAATCCGAGTTGAAAATCAGAAGCCTTATACCAATCAAGGCCGTCACCTGTGGGATCGATGAAAAGTTCCAGGAGATCGTCATGCCAGATTTGGTCCTTTGAGTGAATAAAAACAGTTGAATCATCATGGACTTCGGCAACAAAATAAAGATACCTCGCATCCCAAGCAAAACGTATTTGAGCGCTGAGATCACGATCGTCCGACACTTCCCCAGTTTCCAAAAAATCGCCATTTAGTTTTATGGCAAGCGCTTCTTTCGGCCAATCGTAAGTATCGCTGTCAATTAAAATCGGTTTTTCAACAAACGGAGCTTGAATAGTCGGAGGTTCTTCCCATTTTAAATTGACGGTTCCTTCGCGGAAACCAGCTTTTTCAAGTCCTTGCTTGATAACAAGTGATTGATTCATCGCTTTCCAAATCAGGTTGCTCCTGTAATTTTCAATCATGAGAATCATGGGTCCTTGATTGATGGCAAAGGCTTTGCTCGAATACCAATTTCGATCGACATTGAAGGAATCAGAAAAACCATATCGGCCCCACAGTTTCTGATAGCTTTGGCGTAGATGTTCTATGCAGGCAATTGATTCATTTGGTGTGAACACGATTGAGGAAGTGCACGCCGTGGGCGCAATGGTACCGTCATGAATGGCCCAACCCGGAGGAGCGCCATAAGCTTTGTACCCGGAAGGTCCTTCGGCCGCTGTAAAACCCCAGGAGTTAGGGCCATAAGATTTGAATTTGCTGCTTTCGTCAATGGCAAATTGTCTGTGAGCAAGTGTCGCTTGCCTTGAATTTTCAAAATAATCTTGAAATCCGTCATTTTTATTTCGAAAATCAATCCAGATGTGAGGATATTGATGTGTAAAGAGCGGAGGGCATTGAATCAAGCGGTGTGATTTATAACTACCGATACGCCTGTGAACCGCATGCCACGATTCAGCTGGAATGGGGTGCGCCGGTGAACCCAAAGCTAAGAGGTACATTAATGTGGATTCATCGTAATTTGTCCAACGGTTTTTTTGGAAACCGTTTTTGGGAGACCACGCCATGGCGAGCGTTTTCTCACCGTTTAACATCCAAGTCCAATCAATTCGGTTAAAAATATCCTCTGCCAATGACTTGATTTCCGGATCATCGAAGTATTGAGCGGCAAAAAGAACGCCAGCCATCGCCAACGCTGTATCGATGGGAGAGAGCTCGGTTCCTTTTGCAGGATTTCCTTTTTCGTTCATAAAATGGTAGAAAAAACCGTGCTCATTCGGTGCTTGGTCGTGCAAAAATCTGAGCGCGGTTTTTGTCATTTCCATTGCTTCTCCTCGGTCCAGCCACCCGCGTTCAACTCCGACACCATAAGCGGTAAGAGCAAAGCCTGTACCTGCTATCGTGAAAAGCGCATCTGAACTGACGGGTTTGTTCCATGCCCAATCTTTGATGAGTCCGGTTTCCGGGGTTCGTTCATGGATGAAATAATCGAGGGCTTTTTTCTGGACGTCATCAAGCAATTGAATTTGAGCGGCAGATAATTTCAGAGGAGTGTCTTGCACTGATTTAATTTCTTCAGCGCAAGTTGAGGAGGAATGAGCAATGAGATAAAAGATAAATGTAAGAGAAAAAATTGAGAAACACAACGCGCGTTTATGTTGAACAGATTTCATATGAGTGAAGTATAACATATGGGATGTCGGCTTTAGATTTCAGGGCTTTATCGCTTTATTGCAGTTGCTTTATTGCAACCATTTGAATTTTAGAGGGATAACAGGCATACTTTAACCGATAGTATCATTTGTGAGTGACAGGCATTTAACCCTCAACCTATGGGGTGAAGTGATGCATGGTTTTTTGAAGAATTGCCTGGCCAAGCTTGTGGAAGAGGAGGGCCAGGATCTTTTTTTAAAAGTGGGATCGGTTCCTCGAGTGCGCGTTGGTATTCTCGTTGAATCGTTGCCTTTTGAAAAAGTGAAGCCTGAAGATGTTCAAGAAATTGTAAAAACGTTCCTCAATCCTGCCCAGCAGCTTTTGCTTGAAAAGAATCAAAGCGTCGATTTTGCTTTTTCACTCCCCGGGAAAACGCAGAGGTTTCGAGGCAATATCTTTCGTCAGCAGGGAACATACTCCATCGTCATCCGAAGACTTTGGAAAGCGATTCCTTCATTTGGAGAACTCCACATTCCTCCCATCCTGGAAAAGATGGCGTTAGAACGTTCCGGAATTATTTTAGTTGGAGGAATTGTGGCTTCCGGAAAAACAACCACGATTCATGCCATGGTTGATTTGATGAATCAACGAACGGAACGTCACATTATTACGGTTGAAGATCCAGTTGAATATTTGCATGAGGATAAGAAGTGCTTGATCAACCAGCGGGAAATCGGCCAAGACGCCGAAGATTTTAGATCGGCATTAAAATATATTGTTCGGCAATCTCCGGACGTCGTTGTGATTGGAGAAATGCGGGACGTCGATTCCTTTAATTTTGCTCTGGCCGCTTCTGAAGTGGGTCGGCTTGTGATTTCAACCATTCACGCCAAATCCGTCGTTCAAATTTTAGATCGTATTTTAGGTTTCTTTCCGTCCGAAAAACGGGATCTTATTTTGGATCATCTTAGTTATCATGTCACTTGTCTGGCCGTCGAGAAACTTCTTGTGAAAAAAGACGGGAGGACATTGATTCCCGCTTTCGAGATTTTAGTAGGAGATACAGTTACCCATGAGCTCATTCGCGAAAGGGATTTTGATAATATTCCGCAAGCCCTGCGCAATGCCAATCCGGCGGGAATGCAAACGATGGATCAAGCGCTTTTTGCACTTTGGAAGGAAGGGATTATTTCTGAAGAAGAAGCGCTTTCTGCAAGTGAAAAACCCCAAGATCTTGAGCGCAGTATTAGAGGCATCGATGTTGACAGGCATCGAACCCGTATTCTCGGTCCCCAAAGATAAAATTCTTATCTTTTCCCACGCTTGACCCCCCCTCAATATAGAGATAAAATTGCATTTAATATGTACACGGTTACCAAAGAAATTTACTTCTGCTATGGGCATCGTCTAATGAATTATGATGGCGCCTGCCGCTACCTCCACGGTCATAATGGGAAAGTGGAGGTCGAGCTTACTAGGGAGAAACTGGATAGCCGTGGTATGGTGGTTGATTTCAGCGAGATTCGGAGTGTGATTAAAGATTGGATTGATAAAACGCTTGATCATACAATGCTTCTCAGAAAAGATGATCCGCTCATTCCGATTTTAAAGGAAAAAAAGGAGCGGTTTTACACGTTGAATGAAAATCCAACAGCTGAATCCATCGCTCGCTTGATTTATGAATACGCACGTTCTAAAGGTTTTCCTGTCACTCGAGTGACACTTTGGGAAACTGAAAGTTCATTCGCAACCTATCGCGGTTCGTGATCCAAAAACTTAAGCCGAAACTTACCCTTCTCGTAGGTCCTGCAGGATGCGGGAAAACCCACGCCTGCACCCAAGCCTTTGAAGATGCTTTGAGAGAGTCTCAAGATCTTTTGTCGGACGACCTTCTTTTTATTCTACCAACGGCAGAACATCGCGCCCGAACTATTGATTTAACCTTAAGAGGAGGTTCTCCCGGTTTTTTCCAAAGACGTATCACGACCTTTGATCGGGCGCTTAAAGAATTTTTGAAACTAGGTGGGTTTGATTTCGCAACGGACGTCACACGCCGAATTATTCTCAAGGAGATTTTAAATCGCACTGAGTTTCAATATTTTAAAGGAGCGGTCAATCAATCCGGATTTTTGGAACTCCTTGGAAAAATGGTGGTGGAGCTTAAAGAATATTTGATTTCGCCTGAAGAATTTAAGCGGCGTCTTGTAACGTTAAAGAAAAAATTTCCTGAATTTGAATTGAAGTACGCCGATCTTGAAAAAGTCTATGAAGCTTACGAACGCGAATTAAAAAAACGCGATTTAACTGATCAACGTGATTCCCTTAAGCTTTTAGAAGAAGGGCTTGAACGCGGTGAGTTTACGGATTCCAAACTTTCCAAGGTTTGGATCGATGGTTTCTCGGATTTTTCAAAACTGCAGCTTTCCTTTATCGAATTTCTCACGCGTCACGCAGATGAGGTGACCGTTACCCTTACGGTGGAGGACGATCCTCTTAGGCAAGCACTTTTTCAAATCGTTTCCGAAACTCAAACGGCGCTAGAGGATCTTGGATTCGAGAAGCAATGGATGAAGGACAGTAATTATAGAATCTCAGGGAAGGTGCTCCAACATCTTGAAAAAAATCTGTTCAGGGAAGGAAACATGAAAAAAATTCCAGCGGACCCCTCCGTTCAAGTGTTTGAAGCCACTGGTCTTTTGGGTGAAATTGAAATGATCGCCCGTGAGATTAAGCGCCTCGTGCGTGCGAAGGATTACCATTTTAGCGACGTCGCAGTTTTGTTTCGGACGACAGATCCCTATCTCAAGATCATTCAAAGTGTATGCCGGAAGTTTCAAATTCCGGTTGAGATTCATGAACGTTTGAGACTTAGAACGAATCCCATTGCACGGACTCTGGCCAGCTTTTTTGAAATTTTATTAGGCGATTGGAGCCGTTCGGATATTTTCAATTTTTTGAAATCAAGTTATGTCCGCGCCGATTATGAAGTCGTTTGTGAACTGGAGCTGCGTGCGCTTCAAAAAGGGATTTTTAAAGACCGCCGGTATTGGCTCAGGAGTTTTCCCCAAGCGAAACCCTTTCAAGACATTGCTTACTTTGAAGATGAATTTCTCAAACTTAAGTCTGTCGATCAGTTTGCAGTATGGGTGAAAATGGTGATGAGTCATTTCGGCCTTCTCGAATTCCCCGATTCAGCAAATGATCCATCACCATTTGATTCTTGTAACCGGATGGTGGGGGATGAAAAAACAAGAACAGACCGTGCGGCAGCGCGCAGAATCCTTCTTTTATTGGAGGAGATGAAACGGAAATCGTTGCCACGTCGTCCGTTGTCATTGCGAGGAGGTCCAGATGACCGACGCCGATCGGTCGAGCGGCCGTCCGCCGCTTGGTCTTTTGGTGCCGGACGGTCGGTCCGGCGAAGCAATGACGAAGCGATCGCATTCGCAGAAGAATTCCTTGCGCTAGTCCATGTGGATCTTTTTTCAGTTCACGCACGCGATAAAAATCGGGTTCAGGTTTATAATGTATCTTTAGCGCGTCAGAAAGAATACAAAGTAGTTTTTCTGGCCGGTCTTCTTGAAAAGCAATTTCCGATTCAGATCAAAGAAGATCCAGTTTTTTCCGATGCCGAACGGCGTACCCTTAATGAAAAAGGGGAAGTCTTGAAAGAACGCCTTCCGCGTCAAGCCTTTGAACGTTATCTTTTTTATCTTGCCGTAACACGAGCTCGCGAACGTTTGATTCTGAGTTATCCGCGCTTTGATTTGGAAGGAAAAGAAGCACTCGCATCCTTCTATGTTGAAGAGGTGCGCAGACTTTTTTCAGGAGAACTTCCCGGTAAGAAACAGCACGTTACTGATATGCTTCCAGCTTGGGAAGATATTGCGATAGAAGAAGAAGCTGAAGAGTTGGTGATCAAAACCATCTGGTCAATTCCTGAAGAGGGAAGAAAGGGGCAAGAGGATCGTCTTGCCTTCGCGTTTTACAATTACTTCATCGCAAAGTCCCAATTCAAGGCGTTGATTTGCCGTTTGCTTGAGCCGGTTGAAGGTGTCATCACAGACGAGCGGATTAAGGCGAGGTTTTCTCCTGAAAGTGGAACTTGGAGTCCGACTTATCTTGAGGAATACGCCGAATGTCCTTATCGATTTTTCTCGCATCGTCATTTAGGGCTTGAGACTCAGACGGAGGGAATTGATATCAGACGGCGGGGGACGATTTTACACGATGTTTTGGAGCAATTTTTCACCTGGCGGCGGGACCAGAAGAAAGGAAAAGTAAGTTTCGAAGAAGCCCAAAACTTTTGCATGAAGAAATTTAAGGATCTATGGGAAGAAGAACCGCTTACGGGAGATCGTTACTATAAAGTGGAGCTTGAAAGAAAGAAAATGCAGGAGATGATTTTGCAAATTCTTCGCATGGAACTGATCGAAGAAAAACCGCCGATTCCCGGGCTCATGCCGCGGTATTTTGAATATGAATTCAAAGATTTAATTCTTAAAGGCGAGGGACGCGATGTGCTCCTGCGCGGAAAAATTGACCGAATCGATCTCGATCCCGATGGAAAATATGCGCTTGTCATTGATTACAAGACAGGAAAGAAATTTGACTCCAACGCTTTGGCAAACGGCACTTTACTTCAGCTCCCGCTTTACTTATTGGCCGTCCGTGAAAAATTGGGGCTCAAACCCTTAGGTGGGCATCTTTATTTGCTTTCTACCGCAAAATCAAGTGGCTTTCATCACAAGGGTCTCCTAGCTGAAGCGGGAGTGAGTACGCGAAAAGGGGTGAGCTTTAACGAAAAAGAATTCGACGAAAAGATCAAACGTTCCGTGCGGTTCGTAGAAAAATTTGTGGAAGGAATCGAACGTGCTGAAATTCCCGTAAGACCGCGTGACTGCGTTCCATACTGTTCTTATTCAAGCATCTGCCGCATTGAAAAGTGGCGCTTGGAACATATTTATCGCGTCATTGAGGAAGAAGACAAGGAAACCTTGCGGGAGAAGGCAAATACTTGAATCAAGCAATAGGAGAAGATCACCGCGGGAAATAAAAAGAGTGTTGATTTGAGGTGATGATCGTTAGGAACAACACCGCGGTCATGTGGAGGAATTTTGTTTGATAATATCTTCAAGCAGATCTAGTTCATTGAGAAGCACTTCAGAAGCTAAATGTCGGGAACGATCCGGAAATTCAATCGTGGTGGGTTTTGTTGGATTTTGAAATCGAATCGCTTCTCTGTGGATGAATGAATGTGCGTCCTCACCATGCTGATGATCCTGCCATAGGAGCCAAGTGGCACCTGAATAGGCTTCAAACCAATTATAGCGGGTCCCCTCGAAGTAATAGCTCAGATTTTGCGCTGATTTAATTCGGTCGCCTAAATAAATGAGCTTTGCGGTTTCAGATCCTGAGCTGTTCAAAAATGTTTGGTAGGCTTGGGTGTTTTCAATGGGAAGGGAGCCTAAATAGACTTTTTCTTTAAGGAGAGCGACCTTTTGAGGAGCCGAGGAGCATCCAATATGATCAGGAGAAACCAAGACCCCTAAAAGGATGATGATCAATAATCGATGAGTTCGTTTCAAGGCCACTTACTTTTTCTTCCCAAAAAAATGAATTTATGCTAAAAGGATTCTACCTTTTATCGACGAAAGTTTAAAGCAAGAAATAAAAGGATCGAAAGGATCATATGTCCCTGATTTATTTTCATATTTTTCTCATGTCGACAGGGATTATTTTCTCCTTTGGTTTTGGGCTTTGGGAACTTTCAAGTTTTTCGGCTTCCCACAAGGTTCTTGACCTTGCAATGGCCATCGCATCCTTTGTTTTTGCTGTTGGTTTGGCCGTTTATCTTATTTGGTTCGTCAAAAAGAAAAAACCCCCAGATGAATAGATCATGAGTGCGCTGCCAATTTTTCATCTAGCCTTTCCCATTAAGAATGTTGAATCGACCTTGGATTTTTATCGTGAAAAGCTCGGCTTTCCCATTGACCTCATTGAAAAACGCCGCTGTATCATTAACTTTTTTGGTCATCAAGTGGTGGCGCATGTTTCCGAAAAAGACGTGCCCGAGAAAGTCGAGATGTATCCGAGACATTTTGGCATCATTACAGAAGAGGAGATGGAGTTTGACCGGCTGCTTGAACGCACGAAGAAAGCAGGGCTTTCCTTTTTTCAAGAACCTTTTACGCGTTTTGCCGGAACGGCTCGCGCCCACAAGAGTTTTTTCTTAAAAGACCCTTCAAATAATCTGCTTGAATTTAAATGGTATCAAAATAAAGATCTTCTTTCCAAAGCTCAACCGGGTGTGTTTCAGCCGCCCTTGCATTCTGAAGGGGAGTAAGCCAAGGTTGCCTTTACTCTTATTTTCTCACTCGATCTTAGGAGCTTTTGGATGTTAAGATAAAACTATGGAAACGGTGGGAGTGTCACAGTACTGGCTCACGCGGTTCTGTTTCCAGCGAGCACTGGGTTTCGTTTACTTCATTGCCTTTCTCATCGTGGTCAATCAATTCCATCCTTTGCTGGGTGAACGTGGACTCCTTCCGGCACGGCTTTTCATCAAGCGGATAGAATTTTGGGAAACGCCAAGTCTTTTTTGGCTGAACGGTTCAGATCGTTTCATTTCCATCATTGCCTGGAGCAGCCTGCTTCTTTCCGTGACAGCGCTGACGGGTCTTTCGGATGCTTTTGGAATCTGGGTTTCATCGGCTGTTTGGTTCCTGCTTTGGCTTTTTTATCTTTCATTTGTCAACATTGGTCAAACCTTTTATAGTTTTGGCTGGGAGACACTTCTTCTTGAAACCGGATTTCTTGCCATTTTTCTCGGCTCATCTAATACAAAACCTCCCGTTGTCATCATCTGGCTTTTGAGGTGGGTCCTTTTCCGAGTGATCTTTGGTGCGGGACTCATTAAAATCCGAGGCGATGAATGTTGGAGAAATCTAACGTGTATGTACTATCATTACGAAACTCAGCCGTTACCGAATCCTTTGAGTTGGTATTTTCATAAACTGCCGCCTTTATTTCATCGAATTGAAACCCTTTTTACGCATTTCGTTGAGTTGATCGTGCCGTGGGGATTATTTGTGCCCGTGTCCCTTATTGCGGCTGTGACAGGTGCTTTCATCGTTGTGTTTCAAGTGCTTTTGATTTTGAGCGGAAACCTCTCTTGGCTTAATTACATTACCCTTGTTCTTTGCATTCCTTGTTTTGATGATTCCCTACTTTCGCGAATCATTCCGATTAAGCCGCCCGTGACGCTATCGGTTTCAGAACCGCGGCAGGGCATTTTGATTTTGCTGACGGGATTGATTCTCATGTTGAGTCTCAGGCCGGCCATGAACCTTTTTTCCCGCCGGCAAATTATGAACACCAGTTTCGAACCTTTGCATTTGGTGAATACGTACGGTGCGTTCGGAAGTGTTACAAGGGAAAGAATGGAAGTTATTGTTGAGGGTACAGACGATCCAGTGATTACCTCAGCAACCAAATGGCGTGAGTACGAGTTTAAAGGAAAGCCCGGTGATGTGAACCGAAGGCCATGCGTGGTTTCACCCTATCACTGGCGGCTTGATTGGCAAATGTGGTTTGCCGCTATGTCGGATTATCCATATCACCCGTGGATTTTAAATCTTGTGGCGAAGCTGCTTAAAGGAGACAACAGCACCTTAACTCTTTTGGCCGGAAACCCTTTCCCAAACGGTCCGCCTAAATACATTCGAGCTGAACTTTATCATTACCGGTTTACGAGCTTTGAAGAAAGGAAGAAAACCGGCAGGTGGTGGTCACGAAACTATGTAAGGCAGTATCTTCCTCCGCTCTCACTTCAAAACCGTACCTTTAGAGGTCTGCTAATAAAAGAGGGCTGGTTGGACGACAATCTGTAAATGAGGTGCTAACATGAGCGGAAAAACATTTTTTGTCCTCGGTTCCATTTTCGGTTTTTTAGGCGCGGCCATCGGTGCTTTTGGAGCACACGGTTTAAAAACGAGGCTGGCACCGGAAATGCTTGCTATTTTTGAAATCGGCGCTAGGTATCAAATGTACCATGCCCTAGCTTTACTTGCTGTGGCTTGGGCTATGTCTGAGTCCTACCAAAATCTCTTTCCATTATCAGGTTGGCTTTTTGTTTTTGGCATCATCGTTTTTTCCGGGAGCCTTTACGTTTTTGCGCTGACCGGCGTCAAAGTATGGGGCGCAATAACCCCTGCCGGTGGGGTCTGTTGCAGAAGTGACCACTAATGGTTTCATATCATGAGGCCGATTTTCTCCGTAACAAGGAGGAATCAACTTATGATGGGACGAAAAAAGTTTGATATGAAACAATATCACAACCTTTCATTGGATGATTTAATCAGCCCCGGTGATCTTTACCGGAAAATTGATGAAGCGGTTGACTTCAAGTTCATCTATGATCTTGCCAAAGAAACTTATTCTCATACCGGACAACCTTCTTTAGATCCCGTAGTATTCTTCAAAATTGAACTGGTTGGCTTTCTCGAAGGCATTCACGAAGATCGGGCCCTTGAGCGCCGGATCAAAGACTCCCTTGCCATTCGCTGGTTTCTGGGTTACGACTTGGATGAGGCGCTTCCGGTTCATTCCACGATCTCCAGAACCCGAAAAGACAGAATCTCAAAAGTGCTTTACCAAGCTGTCTTCGATCATATCCTTGGCCTCTGTATCCGCCATCAACTCGTGAAAGGGAATCATCAGTCCATTGATTCTACGCTTCTTAAGGCCAATGCCTCGCTTGATTCTCTTGAGGTCCTTCAGCCTAAGGTGCTCGCTCATTATGAGAAAGCGGTCGGTACGAATCATCCTGAAGCAGAACGCAAAGATTCTGAACCCATATCCTCTAAGCCCGCTCGCAGGGATCAAGAGGCAAAAGCGGCCAAAAAGCAGGGCTTCCCCGGAGCAGCTTATTACAAAGCATCTGCCAGCGTTGATGAAGCTTGCGGCATTATCACTCATGCTCAAGTCGATCACGGAAACAAAAACGATTCGGAATTACTAAAACCGATTGTCCAGGAACTCAAAGAACGCTTAAATCAAAACGGGCTTTCGTTTCAAAGTCTTGCCGCCGACAAAGGATTCTACAGCGCTGAGAACCTCAAATATTTATCCGATGAGACGCTGACGGCTTATCTAACACCAAGACGGCTGACCACTATGGAAGGCGATTTTTCACGGGAGCATTTTCACTATGATGAATCCACCGATCAATTTATTTGCCCCGAAGGTAAACCGCTTTATTTCCGGCAACTTGATGACGAGCTGCCTCATCTGAGGCGCTACCGAGCTGAGGAGAAAAACTGCCGCGTTTGTCCCCAAAAATTTCTTTGCACGAAAGGCAAAGCTCGGACAATTTCATTCTCCATTTATGAGGACTTGATCACCGAAGCCCTCCAACGATCCAAGAGCCAAGAAGCGAAAACGTTTCATCGGCTCAGGAACATTCAGGCCGAAGGCATTTTCGCCCACTTGAAAGAAGTCCTGAAATTCAGAAAACTCTACTCGCTTGGCCTTCAAAGCGCCGCAAAACGCTTCGTCATGGGCTGTGCCGTTATTAATCTGAAGAAGCTGCTGCGCTTTTTGCCCGACCTTCGTCAACTTTTCTTACAGATGTTTCAAATTTTCAATGAACAAATCAAGTCAAATGCTGCACTCTTCTCAATTTAAAGATGACTTCTGCAACAGACCCGGTGGCATGCTGTTCCTTCTTGGGTGGCTGGTGCTTGTCTTGGCTGCTTTTAAAACATGAAATGATGAAACCAGACGAACCAACAAAACATCGCAGGCATCATTACCATTCTTTCCGGAATCGAGGATTGTATTGTTTGGGATTGGTCACTTTTGTATCGCTCCTCGGAACCATTGGCATTCACTTCATCGAGGGTTTCTCCTGGATCGATTCGTTTTATTTCACAAGTATGATTGCTACAGGACAGGGGCCCGCACCTTCCATTTCTCCTGCTACTTTCTTGGGGAAACTCTTTACTTGTTTCATTGCTTTTGTGTCCGTGGGTTCTATGGTGGCCTCTTTAGGTTTCCTTTTTGGACCTTTTTTCGGAAAACTTTGGAGAATCGGCATTGTGAAATTTGAAGAAGAAATCGAAGGTCTTAAAAAGCATAAAGAGTAAGTCCAGAATTAAAATTTCCCCCTTTGTTTTGCTTCACTAAAAATGAAATTGTAATTGCCGCGTAACGGTGGAAAAAATTTTATTTTCTCCAAGCGAGCGAATCAAAGCGTTAGAGCGATCCAAATTCCGCACGAAATTTAATTTGGATCAGAATGATCAGGCCTATGTTGCAAGGATTGGACTTTTGCAGATTAAGGCACACGCCTACGACTTTATTCAAAAACGTCTTGCTCCCGCCGAGCCCAAAAATGATGGAAAGCAAACTCCGTTTAAAGGTCATCCTGTATTTAAAGCTCAGCACGCTACAGCAACTTGCTGTCGCGGATGTCTCAATAAGTGGTATCATATCGAAAAAGGCCGCCAACTTACGACTTCCGAGATGGATATGATCGTTAGCACCCTCATCACTTGGATTGAAAACAAACTTCATGACCGAATTAACGAATACCCAAAGAAAAGCGGTTGAAACAGTAGACAGAAACGTCTATGTTTCCGCAGGAGCAGGGACGGGCAAGACGCGCGTTCTTGTAGAGCGGTTCCTTTATTTGATTGAGCGTGAACTGGCACGGCCTCATGAAATTTTAGCCATCACCTTTACCGAAAAAGCAGCTCAAGAAATGAAGGCGCGCATCGCACGGAGATTGCGTGAGCAGGGATTAGAGCGCGCACGACGGGAACTTGAGAACGCCTATATCGGTACGATTCATTCTTTCTGTGCCAGGATTTTGCGCGAACATCCCATTGAAGCGGGCGTGGATCCAAGTTTCCGAGTGCTTGAAGAAGATGACGCGCATCTTTTGCAAGAAGGCGTGCTGGATCAATTAATTGAAGCCCGCTTTCAAGAGCCGGCCATTTTTGATCTCTTGCGTATTTATTCGGAAGAAAATGTGAGAGAAGCAATTAAGCAAATTGCAAACCGCGCCCACACATTTGGAAAATCAATTCAAGAAGTGGCGATGAAACAATCTGACGTATTGTCATTCCCGCGAAAGCAGGAATCTAAAGATGTGGATCCCCGCCTCCGCGGGGATGACAAGCAGCGGCTTCGCAATGATCCCCCACCATCCGTTCCCAATGACCGAATGGTGGGGGATGACGTTGTGGAGAAAGTGTTAGAAGTCCTAAAACCGCTTAAGGTATTGAAAGGAAAAGAAGAGGATTGCATTTTGGTCGAAGAAGCACTTCAAAAACCGGTTTCGAATTGGAATGAACTCGAAGCTTTAAAGGAAATTGGAAAACGGTTCAGGAGACAAGGAAAAGCCAAGATCGAGATTGAAACGTTTCGAAATTTTTGGGATGATTTCATTTCAAAAAATGTGGAAGCGTTTGGTCAAAATGTGCGCGAAGCTTTTTTAAGTCTTGCTTCCGATTTTGAGATCAGATATCACGCTGTCAAGCGGGAACGTTCCTCACTTGATTTTAATGATTTGGAACGTGAGGCAGTGAACCTATTGAGTGGAAGCGGACCGACATGCGAAGCATGCAAAAATCTTTACCGCAGGAATTTCAAATACGTGATGGTGGATGAGTTTCAAGATACAGCGCTGCTTCAAGACAAATTAATTACACTTGTTTCGCATCCAAATAATTTGTTTATTGTAGGAGATTGGAGACAATCCATATATGGTTTCAGAGGAGCTGATCCGTCACTTTTTCTTGAGAAAGAAGAGATGTGTTCAAAGCTGAATGTAGGCGTGCGGATTCGATTGGTTGAGAATTTCAGATCACGGTCCGAGCTGTTAAATCAAATTAATCCTTTCTTTGAAAAACTTTGGGCCGAAGAAAAAAGGTCTTTTGAGCCGCTTGAAGCCTGTCGTTCCTTTTCTGACAAAACAAATCCTTCAGTCGAGTTTTTGACTATTGAGCGAGGAGAAGGTGAGTCGATTGAAGAAGCGCGAATGAATGAAGCACGTATTTTGGCTGAACGTATTCATGATTTGGTTGCCTCGGGCGCTTATGAGTACAGGGATTTTGCGATGCTTTTTCGTGTGGCAACGGATATTTATTATTATGAACATGAATTGAGAAACTTAGGTATTCCTTATTATGTTGTCAGCGGCCGAGGGTTTTACCACCAGCCTGAGATTAGAGATTTGGTTTCGTTTTTAGAACTGCTTGAAAATCCTCATCTGGATATTCCGCTTGCTGCTGTTTTGCGTTCTCCTTTGGTTCAAGTATCTGACGACACGCTTTTTTGGCTTTCTAATGCTTCTAAACGGGTAAATCCTAATACGCCACTTTATCACGCACTCCTGAAATGCCATGAGATTTCTGAGATTCAAGAAAAGGATCAGACGAGGCTTCAATCTTTTCGCACTTTCTTTTTTGAGCTTTTGAAACAAAAAGAAAAATGGGCCGTCTCCGAATGTTTGGAATTGATTTTAGAAAGGACCCAATATGACCGTTATGTGCTTGGGTCTTCCCACGGGAAGCGTCATTTTGCGAATTTAAAGAAGCTCGTTGAAATCGCGCGCGAGCTTGAAATCCGTGAGCCGCTTCACCTAGGGGATTTCATTCGTTATGTGAAAGGACTTGAAACTCAAGAGGTGCGGGAATCTGAAGCACAAGTCGAGGCACTTGAAGGCAATGTTGTGAAACTAATGACCATACATAAAGCGAAGGGGCTTGAATTTAAAGTGGTTATTATCCCCGATTTAAATCGCGAAGGAGAGAAACAAGCTGGCCGTTTTTTGCTTGATCCTGAATATGGCTTGGGTTTTAAAATATTTAACGAAGCAACGCGTGATTTTGAGGAAACACTTAGTTATCGAAAGATTAAAGAAAAAATCATTCAAAATGTTCGCGAAGAGTCCAAGCGGTTGCTTTACGTCGGCATGACGCGTGCCGAAGATCATTTGATTCTTTCAGGCGCCTCAAAAGAAGAAGATGGCAAACAGAAAAATGAAGCGAGCGAGGGAAATAGTTTCGATGATGAAGCTAAGTGGTACGAATGGATTGACCAATGGTGTACTTCAGGCGGCGGTTTTAAGCGAAAAGTGGTTCAAGTTCCTGCAAAGAAGTCGGGAAGAATCCCATTGCCTTTGGTAGAGCATAAAAAAATCAAAGCCGTTTTGGAATTAGGAGAACCTTTAAAGATCAAGGTTCCAAAAGGAGTTGATCGCATCATTGAATCGCTCAAGCCGATTACACCGGTCTACTTTGAACGGATTGATCTCCCAGTTTCGGCTTTCTCCGTATTTGAGCATGATCCCGATGAATACAAACGCATTTACGAGCTAGGCGTATTGCCCGAGGAGACGGATACGAAACTTGAAGAGTGGAAATTTGAGGAGGATGAAGCCGAGATTAGCGCAGCTGATTTTGGAACGGTGATTCACAAAATTTTTGAATATCTCGTTTCCAACCCCAAAAAAGCAGATGAAAAGTTACCGAATCTTGTTCATCGTTTTGCCGGCAATCTGGGACCCAATACGCGCGAAGAAATTTTCAAGCTTTCCAACCAATTTTTGGAATCTAAGTCATTCACAGAAATTAAGCAGGCGAAAGCGCGTCATGCGGAAATTCCGTTTGTTTTTCGCTTAAGGAGTGGAATCATTCAAGGCACGCTCGATCTTCTTTATCAAACGCAGGACGGCACGTGGGTGATTCTGGATTATAAAACTTCGCGAGTTGATCCCAATCATTTGGAAGAAGTGGCAAGTCGTTACCAAAGTCAATTAATGCTTTATGCGTTGGCGTGCCATGAACTTCTTAAAATTGCGGTAAAGCACGCATCGCTTTATTTTGTGCGAGTCGATCAAACATTTGATTTTTCACTTGAAGCCATCGATTTCACCAAACTTCGCAGCGATTTCGAAACCATGCAAAAAGAAATCATCACCCAACGAAAAGCGTGGACTCACTGAAGCTAAAAAGGAAATGGTTCGGACTTTGAGGCAAAGGGCCGAATCATTTCCTTGGTGGGCCTGCACGGATTTTGAAAAGGAGGAATGATTTTGAGTAGGCTGCAAGCGTATCGAGAGTCGGTATTGAGTTTGGGTTATGATTTCATTAAATCGCGGGCACTTCAGGTCGCGTTTGAATTGGATATTTTTGAGCGCTTGGGAACCGGTTCCAAAACCGCGATGACCTTAGCGAAGGAAATGAAAGCAGAGAACCAATCACTGGAACTATTTTTGAATGCGCTTACTTCTTTGGGACTTTTGGAAGCAGATGGCAGCGCTTATCGAAACACAAAATATGGCCGGGAAATTTTCTTAAAAGGCAGACTGCTTTATCTAGGAGATTACATCAAGCTCCATACCCACGGCTTCAGCGATTGGGCGAAGTTGGGAGAAGTGGTGCTCAGCGGCAAACCAATTAATCAACCTGATTTCTTTAAGATCAATGATCCTTCGGTGACAGCTGGTTTTGCCCGCGCGATGCACAACACAGCCATGGGCCATGCCGAATATTTAGCCAAGAAACTTTCCTTTAGAGGCGCAAAGACTTTGCTTGATTTGGGCGGCGGCCCCGGGACTTTTACGATTCATTTTCTTAAAGCAAATCCTGAACTTCGAGCTACGATTTTTGATCTTCCGACCACGCTTGAAACTACCCGAAAATTTGTCGAAGCTGAAAAGCTGACGGACCGTGTTCAATTTCAAGCAGGAGATTTTAATCAAGACCCCATCCAAGGCTCGTTTGATATTTGTTTTCTTTCTCATATCATCCATGGTCAGGCGGTTGAAAAAAATGAAAAGCTGTTTTCTAAAATCTTCAGTCATTTAAACTCAGGAGGCAAGTTGATCGTCCAAGATTTCTTTCTAAATCCTGATAAACATTCTCCCCAATTTGCGGCGCTCTTCGCTTTGGTCATGATGATTCATACCGATGGCGGTAGGACGTACAGTTTTGAGGAAGTCGAAAGCTGGATAAAAGAAGCGAGTTTTTCACATACCCATCGATCCGGTCTTAACCTTCCACGTTCTATTTCTCTTCTCATTGGTGAAAAATAAGGTATATAATTTTACCCGTAACCAAAAGGAGAATTTGTTATGAAACGTTTGACCAATTTTCTCGTAGGAGTACTGTTGAGTGTACTGGTTCTTGGCGTCAAGCCAGTGATGGCTCAAGACCCGTTGGAAGTGGGCCCCGATGTATGTAAATTGATTTTTGAAAATGAACGCGTGCGAGTGCTTGATGCACAGTTTAAAGTGGGCGGTAAGATTGCGATGCATTCTCATCCCGATCATTTTGCTTATGTTCTCAGCCCAGGCAAGATGAGGCTGAGTTATCCCGATGGAACAAGTAAAGATATTGAAGTTAAGATAGGTGATGTCATGTGGCTCAACGCTGAAACGCACGCCGGAGAAAATATTGGTACTACTGAAGTACATTTACTTGTCGTTGAATTGAAAGAACCTCAGCCTGGCAAAGGCGGCTGATCCAATTTTTGTTTTTTCACTCTAATTTCTGTCATCCTGTTTTCGTGCCACAAGTCGCTTTCTTCTTTTGAATTTTCGCGGTAAAATACGCGCGTGGCTAAGTTCTACATCTAGGAGATCGAGATGAGGAAAATACGGATCCATGTGGTAGGTTTTACCCTGCTTGTTTTGGCTTCCTGCGTGGGTTGTGAAAGCTTGGGATGGAGAGGTTGTTGGGGTTTTTGGGAGGATTGGGGATGCAGAGGTTATCCAGGGTGGCACGGTTGTCCCTGGAAAGATGAATACCGCTTGCAACCTGGCCGTCCTTCGCCGCAAGAGGGTTTCTGGCAACCATACGATTCTTTAAACGCTGGGAAGCGAACCGGGCCTTTTTCTGCTCGTGATATGAAATTTGGCGGACCTTCTTCGCGCAATGAACGGGGTGACCGCGATAACTCAAGATAATCGCTGTTTAAATCACTTTCTTCTTTTAAATTTTCAAAAGCCTGGCAAAGGTGGCGGATCCAGTTTTTTTGTTTTCTCATTTAGATTGGTTTGAGATGGGTCGATATTCAGAAGCGCTTCAGAAAATTGAAGAGGAGAGAAAGAAAAAAGGTTTAGATCCGTTCCAAAAACCTTCTAGCAGGAATCATTTTGCCTTCAGAAATTATACGATTGGTATTCTTGCCGTTCTCATTATCGTTTTGGTGATTGTCTATATCTACGGTGTTCAGAAAGGAATGCATTTAGCGAGTGTATCCAGCCCTGTGAGGAATTCTCCTGAGGCGCAGAAACCTTTGAATGAAGTGGCGGCATCTGAAGGAGACACGGCTTTACTTGAAAATTTAGAGCGGATGATGAAAATGTCCTATGAAGCAAAACCGCAGGTTCCAACTTCCGGCGTTGCTCCCACCGTTTCCAGTCAGGAAACCAAACAGAACAAAACCGATTTTTATACAATTCAACTCGCCGCTTATCAAGATATAGTGCACGCTAGGGAAGAGGCCGGCAAATTGAATCAGGAGGGTTACCGGGCCATTATTCTACGAAGCAACAAGTATTTTGCAGTTTGTATTGATAAGTTTGACAACAAATCCCAAGCGGATACGAGGTTAGCCGAAATTAAAAATGCCTTGGGCGAAACAATGTATCCTGGTGCTTGGATCCACTTTGTAAAAGCAAAAACCGCTCAATCTCACGCTTCTGCTAAAATAACCTAATCCAAGCTTAGCTACTTCAATTCTTTTTTGGAGAGAATTTTCAGGTTCCGATCAAATTCGTAAATAATTGGAACACCGGTTCCGAGATTAAGTTCGAGGACTTGTTCTCTCGTGAGTTTATCCAGATACATCACAATCGAACGAAGGCTGTTGCCGTGCGCAGCCACGAGAATATTTTTTCCTGCTTTTAAATCGGGAATGATTTTCTTTTCGAAATAAGGAAGCGTGCGTGCCGCTGTGTCCTTGAGACTTTCTCCTCCGGGCGGCGCCACATCGTAACTCCTGCGCCAAATATGGACTTGCTTATCGCCATACTTTTTTGCGGTCTCGGCTTTATTTAATCCCTGTAAGTCGCCATAATGGCGTTCGTTTAGTGCTTGATCTTTCTCAACCGGAATTTTTTCCTGGCCGATTATTTTCAAGATAATGGTAAGTGTCTCACTTGCCCGTTGAAGAACAGAGGTATAGGCTTTATCAAATTTGATCCCTTTAATTTTCTCACCCGCCCGGCGAGCTTCTTTGCGGCCCTTATCTGTTAAAGGAACGTTGACCCATCCTGTGAACCGATTTTCTAAATTCCATTGGCTTTCACCGTGTCGAACCAAGACCAAAGTTGTCATTTTTTGTATGTTGCCTCTGTATAGAATGGGCGCTATTATACAAGAGAGACTAATTTAGGCAAGTCAAGGCTCAGGATCTGTGCCTCATCACCATTCGGACTTTCCCAGCGAGAAAGTTCTCATTCGCACACTCGGCTTCGCTCGTCCGCCAGAAAAACTTGGCGGACACCGTGCCCGCTTCGCCTCGTGAGCGTGTTTCGGCACAATCCTTCGCCTTGAATTCGTTGAATTATTTCTGCTGTTCAGATAGTAATGACGGAAACAACCTTCATTAAAGAAATTAAATTAGATGGTTGGGACAGTTCTGATTTCCAATTGAATTTATTAATGAGAATCAGGATAGGACCCGTTGAGTTTCAAATGGACCATTTCGTTTTTATTTTCATTTCGTTGTTTCTTTTTGGGGTTAATGTCATGGCACAAGAGACTTATACGAATCGATTAGCGAAGGAAAAAAGTCCTTACCTCTTGCAGCATGCTCACAATCCTGTGGATTGGTATCCATGGAGTGAAGAGGCTTTTCAAAAAGCCCATGCCGACAATAAACCCATTTTCCTTTCGATTGGCTATTCAACCTGCCATTGGTGTCATGTCATGGAAGAAGAATCATTCACAAATCCAGAAATTGCGAAGAGTTTGAATGAACATTTCGTTGCTATTAAAGTCGATCGCGAAGAACGGCCAGACATAGACCACATTTATATGCAAGCGGTGATGGCCATGACGGGTTCCGGCGGTTGGCCGATGAGTGTATTTCTTACGCCCGATCTCAAACCATTTTATGGGGGAACTTATTTTCCACCGACCGACAAGTGGGGGAGGCCAGGATTCATTACCGTTTTAAATGCCGTGCATCAAAAATGGGCAAGCGGTCGCGAAGATCTGATCAAATCAAGTGAAGAGCTTACAAAAGCAATTCAGACCGAGACTCAGCACCAAGCTGCTCAAAGCCATGCATTGGATGAGAAAACGCTTCAAACCGCTTATCAGCAGCTTGAATCTCGTTTTGAACATGAGAAAGGCGGATTTAGCGACGCGCCGAAATTTCCGCAGGGTCATATCCTTTCTTTTCTCTTAAGGTATTGGAAACGTTTGGGCGAGCCTCATGCTCTTCAGATGGTTGAAAAGACGCTTCAGGAAATGGCTCGGGGTGGTATGTATGACCAAGTCGGCGGAGGTTTTCACCGTTATTCTACGGATCGCGAATGGCGAGTTCCTCATTTCGAAAAAATGCTTTATGACCAAGCCGTTCTTTCAAAAGCCTATTTGGAAGCTTATCAAGCTACTGGAGAAGCAGAGTATGCTCAAATTGCGCGTGAGATTTTTGATTACATTTTGCGTGATATGACTGGACCTGAAGGTGCTTTTTATTCAGCCGAAGATGCGGACAGTGCGCCAGATCCGAACAAGCCAAACGAAAAACGTGAAGGTGCTTTTTACGTCTGGTCTCAAGAGGAAATTGTCGCCACTTTAGGAAAAGAAGAAGCGGAAATTTTTAATGATTACTTTGGCGTTCAGCCTCATGGAAATGCGTTGGATGATCCGCAAGGTGAATTTAAAAACAAGAACATTCTTTACGTAGCTTACAGTTTTGAAAAGATGGCAAAGAAATATGGAAAAACCGAAAGTGAGATCGAGCGAAGCTTAAACGAGTCAAAAAAAATCCTTTTCGGGATTCGCCAGAAACGTCTCCAACCTCATTTGGATGATAAAGTGCTTACCGATTGGAATGGCCTTATGATTTCAAGTCTCGCGTTTGGTTCGCGGGTGCTTCGTGATGCACGTTATCGAGATGCAGCTGAAAAGGCGGCTGATTTTCTCCTCGTCAAAATGAAAACCAAAGACGGCCGTCTCATGCACCGGTATCGCGATGGTCACGTTTCGGTTCCAGGATTTTTGGAAGATTATGCTTTTCTCACGCACGGTCTGATTGATCTTTATGAAGCCACTTTTGATCCGCGTTATTTAGAAGAAGCCCAGTTTTTCTCGAATCAAATGCACACGCTGTTCTGGGATAAATCGAAAGGCGGTTTTTTTCTCACCGGAAAAGATGCAGAGCAATTAATCGCGCGAACGAAAGATCTTTATGATGGAGCCATTCCTTCCGGAAATTCAGTTGCCGTTCTTTCACTGCTTCGAGTCGGCCGCCTCACGATGAAACGAGAATTTGAAGATTGGACACAGAAGACTTTAAGTGCTTTTTCCGCGCAACTGACTCAATATCCTTCAGGATTTTGTCAGATGATGATTGCGCTGGATTTTCTGGTTGGACCCGCTCGAGAAATTGTGATTGCAGGTGATGAAAATGATCAGAAGGTAAAAGAAATGATTCATGAGATTTATTCTGGATTTTTGCCCAATAAGGTAGTGGCTTTACATCCCTCAAACGAAAGCGCTGCTAAAAAAATTGAAGCACTTTCCCCATTTACCAAGAATCAAGTTCCATTGGGCGGCAAAGCAACCGTTTACGTGTGCAAGAATTATGTCTGCGATTTACCGACAACTGAAATTGGAAAACTGAAGCAACTGCTTGAAAAGTAATGACGCGTGAAGTGAAAGAAGTGAAAACTCCAATGGCACTGTCAAAACATTTTAAAGCCAAGCTCATACAGCTTCTCCAGGAAGAAGAGTTGGATCTTTATGTGCTCACCATGCATTACCGGAATGATGGTGATCTCAGTTATTTCAATGAGTCCGACCAGCACAGAGTAAAAAGCATTTTCGATATTTTGATCGAAGACACCCAACGTCATGCGGAGCTTTTGAAACGCATGCTGAAAATACAAGAAAAATAGCATGCAACGGAAACTCTATAAAGAACTTTGGACGATGCGATTTCAAAAGATGTTGAAACTGGAGGAGCAAAGCATTACCGACTACGAGTCCATTTTAAAGGAGTGTAAAGGGAAAAAAAAATCTGTTCTTGAAACTGACCTTAAACAACTGATCTTAGATGAGAAGAAACACGCAAAGTTGGTCCGGGAACTTTTGAGTATTGTCAATCGCCAAGAGGATTGACTGGAGGGTAATGGAACATATGAAACGAACCTTTATTTTTTTCTTGTTGTTTTTAGCTTTCTCCACTTCGCTTTGGGCTGTTAATTTTCTGGAAAAGAAAGTCGTTAAGCTTGGCGAGGTCGTTCCTGATTTCAAGCTTAAAAACACAACGGATAAAGCGCATCAACTTTCAAGCTATCGCGGCAAGCCGGTTATGATTCACTTTTGGTCTGCGACGTGCCCTTTTGTGATGCGCTACGAAGAACGGCTTCAGGAAATTATGGATGATTACTCAAAGCGTGGAGTTGTGATTTTGGCCATTGATTCCAATGCCGATGAATCGGTCAAACACATTAAGGAAATTGCCGAAAGGCGCAAGGTGAATTATCCAATTTTGATTGATCCAAAAAACAAAGTGGCCGACCAATTTGGAGCCATTACGACGCCGCATGTTTTCATCGTTGATAAAAACGGGAAATTAATCTATGAAGGGGCAGTGGATGACCAGGGGTGGAGCGAAGATAATCCTGTAAAAAAACATTATGTACGTGAAGCGCTTGATGCTTATCTTTCAGGTTTGCCAATTCCCAATTCGAAAACCAAAAGCGTTGGTTGCACGGTTAAGAGGGCATCCTAATGGGAGAGTTAGAGATTGAAAAAATATCCCCCCACCTTAATCCTACCCCCGTTAAAACGGAGGGAGGTAGGGAGGGGGGATTAATCCAAGAGGGCGATCCGGTTCTGATTCGCTTTGACGATGACGTCACGTACTTAATAGAAGTGAACTCAACTCGAAAATTGGGAATTCATCGGGCTAAGCCCATCGAATTACGAGACTTGATTGGGAAGTCTTATGGGGATTGGCTTGATTTAAATGGAGTGAAGGCGCTTTTGCTTGAGCCGACCGTTGAAGATTTTATCATGAAGGCACGCCGCGAAAGCGGAATCATTTATCCGAAGGATGCCGCTATGATTTTGATGAAGCTTGGAATTAGGTCCGGCAGCCGCGTCATTGAAATTGGAACAGGTTCCGGCGCTCTCACTTTGGCGCTTGCGGCACAAGTGGCACCTGATGGAAAAGTTTATTCCTATGATCGGAGAGAAGATTTCCAAAAACTTGCGGAAGGAAATTTGAAAAAAGCGAAACTGCTTCCTTATGTGGAGCTCATTAAGCGTTCAGAACATGAACCGTTTTCAGAAACTGAAGTCGATGCGGTTGTTTCTGATGTTCCAGAACCCTGGCATGAAGTTGAAGTGATCAAGGCCAGTTTGAAAAACGGCGGCCGCATCGCCGCACTTAACCCTACCTATAACCAAATTGAAAAAATGAGCGAAGCACTTGAAAAATCCGGATTTGTTATGATCGAAGCCATGGAAATTTTAGTTCGCGGGATTTTAGCTCGTCCCGGAAAAACGCGCCCTGAGCAGCGGATGGTCTCGCATACAGAATTTATTCTCTTCGCGGTAAAGCCCTCATCTTAGAAATAGTGGAATAGTGCATATCCGAATTTCGTGCAGATTGTGTGATCGTCGGAGGGGCTGAACAGTTTCAGGCTAATGGACGGTCGATTCAGTTTAGCGTTAGAGCAAACCGTATTCTCTGCGCTCTTCATATTTTCTCGTGGGCTGGATTTCTTTTACCGTGGCTTCTTGACAAAGTAAATCGATCTTCAAAAATCAAGAGCCATTTTGTTTGGAGCGTCTCACATGCTTTTGAATCGAGAAGTGCAGCCGAGAACTCCTTCTAGTTCGAGGTTGAAAAAGTCAGTTCTATGAACACGACAAACCTGTTCGGCGGGATTATTTTTGGAAGCATCGGCTTCGCCGCTTTCATTTACGGAAAAAAGCAGGCCAGCTTTAAACCCATGGTTCTTGGAATTACGTTGATGGCTTACCCTTATTTTATTCCCAACACGACTGCGATGTATGTGGTTGGTATTGTGCTGACCGCGGCACTATTTGTTTTTCGCGATTAATCAGGAGTGATGGACGTGTCATGAATGGCGCTTCCTTAAGGGATAATAAGAAAAAGATCTCCATGTGTCGATGAAAGATTTGGGAAAGAAATCACCGACACAGGAGGTCTATGTGAACAATAGAGATATCGAATGGCGGAA
>Ga0209515_10003112_pt1 | contig 24256 bp, 26 predicted proteins | sample Subgroupgradi54m_FD_187454 | JGI IMG/M metagenome (GOLD analysis project Ga0209515, IMG submission 187454) | Subsurface groundwater microbial communities from S. Glens Falls, New York, USA - GMW60B uncontaminated upgradient, 5.4 m (SPAdes)... ... | reverse complement strand
GGCCACAGCGGCAAGCGCATTCACGGCATTAAAGGAACCGTATCCTTTGAGACTGAAATGATATTTTCCATTCACATCAAACTCAATATGATCTTCACCTGAGCGCAAATTTGAAATCTGATAATCACAACTGCTAGAAGCGCCAAAGGTAATTAATTGAAACCGGCGGTTTTTTAAACGCTTGATCAGCGCTGGATCATCTCCATTTGCAATCATGGTACCGCCCTGTTTTTCAATATAATCAGCCAGTTCAAGCTTGGCATCATAAATTTTTTCCAAAGAACCGAAGCCTTCTAAATGAACGGGATGAACTCCGGTTATAACACCGATGGAAGGCTGGACAATTTCAGCGAGCAGTTTAATTTCACCCGCATGATTAGCGCCTAATTCAAAAACAGCGCACTCATCTTTTGCGTCCAGTCGAAATACATTCAGCGGCACCCCAATATGATTATTGAAGTTTCCCAATCCAACTTTTACTTTGAACTGATTTGAGAGCGCCCTACCAATACATTCTTTGGTGGTCGTTTTCCCGGCGCTTCCGGTCACCGCAATTGTCGGAATGGGAAACCGTTTCTTATATTGCTGCGCCAGCTGCTGTAGGGCCTTCAAGGTATTAGGAACTACAATAATAGGAAGATCTGGAAAAGACACGGAATGATCGGAAAGCGCCGCACGTGCACCTTTTCCAAGTACGTCTTTTAAAAATACGTGGCCATCAAACCGATCCCCTTTCAAAGGAATAAATAAATCCCCTGCCTTCAGAGATCTGCTGTCACAGGAAATGCCGGTAACTTGAATGTGATCGTAATCTGAAATTAATTTCCCGCCGGTAACGGCTGCGATTTCTCTAAGCGTGAACATGTTTTCCTTAAATAGTTCCGGGCAATGTTTTGATCGCTGAACGGTATTTTAGCTTGACCGATGACTTGATAATTCTCATGACCTTTGCCAAAGATGAACACCAAATCTTTCGGCTGAGCCATATCAATGGCCTGAATAATAGCAGCTTCCCGATCTTGGCAGACGATGACATTCGCTTTTGTCTGTTTAATTCCGGCTTTGATTTCAGAAATAATGTCTTCGGGTTTTTCTGTGCGCGGATTGTCGGTGGTTAGAATAACGATATCTGAAAATTGATTTGCAATTTCTCCCATTAGTGGACGCTTGGTTCGGTCGCGGTCTCCGCCGCAACCAAAAACTGAAATGACTCTATTTTTCTCAAGGCCCTGAAGGGACGACAATACATTGAACAATCCGTCAGGGGTATGCGCATAATCCACAAACACGAAAAAATTCTGGCCCTCATCGATTCGTTCCATTCGGCCTGAAACGCCTTGAAACCGGCTTAGATGAGGTGTGAGTTGGCAAAGATTAAAACCTTCTTTGAAAAGCGTCGAAAGCGCAGCCAGAATGTTATAAATATTGTGTTTAAGAGTTAGGTTCGCCTGAATAGGAACCTTATTCGACCCATAAACTAAATCAAATTTTAAACCGCCGAGCCCCATTTGAATGCGCTCAGCTCTAAAATCCACTCCGGTTTCTATTCCATAAGATGAAATATCGCTGATTATCTTCAATTCTTGAAGCAACCTTTTCCCATACTTATCATCGCCATTGATGATGGAATGCCGAGGATTTGTTGCTCCAAAAAATAATTTCCGCTTCGCCGAAAAATAAGTTTCGAAATCATGATGATAATCCAAATGATCCTGAGTTAGATTCGTAAAAACCGCACTTGAAAAATCGAGGCCGGCTGCGCGGTTTTGGTCCAGTGCATGAGACGAAACTTCCATCACACAATAAGAAGCTCCGTTTTGAACCATCTTCACAAGGAGACCAAAAAGAATTTCCGGGCCCGGCGTCGTGTTGTCTGCCGAATACTTCGTCTGTGAATCATCATAATGAACGGTTCCGATGAGGCCTGACTTAGAGACGCAATTGAGGAGATATTGAATCAGAAAAGTCGTGGTCGTTTTGCCGTTGGTTCCCGTAACTCCAATACATTTAATTTTCTTTTGAGGAAAATCAAAAGAGGAGGCAACGAGCAGAGGCAGCACAGAGCGAGCGTCCGAAACCACAATTTGCGGAATGGATGATGAATCAAGCAACGAATCAGCGCGTTCTAAAACAACGGCTTTTGCGCCCTTCTTCAGAGCTTCTCCGATAAATTGACGGCCGTCTTGACTGAATCCACTGACCGCGACAAACAATTCCCCTGCTTTGATTTTCCTCGAATCAGACTGAACGCCCAAAATCTTGGCTAAAAGTTCGCCTTGACCATTCCAAGAATAAGAAATCCCGTTTAATAATTCTTTCAGGGTTTTCATGTGATGTTGGGCTTGCCTGTTTCGTAATAAAAAGTTAGCGAAACCGTTAAATATTCGGCTTTGATTTCTTCCTTAAATTGAAACGGCAGCGCCGGAAGCAGACTAGATTGGGCAACCGCTTTCATACAGGCCCGATCAAAACGTTGATTCTGAGAAGAATGAAGTAGCTTTAAATCAAATATTTTTCCGTGTGAATTGATTCGGTACTCCACGATTGCCGCGCAGGATTGGCATTCAACTGAATCAAGCAACAAAATCCAATGAGCTGAAATTTGGGAACGCATCTGCTTTAAATAATCCGGCAATACGGAGGTCCTCATGTCCACCGGAATTTTATCCATATCATAAACACTTAAACTGACGGATTGAAGCAGCTGGACTTGTTTCTGCATGATTTCTTTTTTAATGGAACAGATTTTTTGGTTCAGTTGATTTTGTTCTTTTTTAAACTTCTGAATATTGGGGTCATCAACCGGCTCGGAAACGTTAGAACGGCGTTTCGGCAGAGTGGTTTGAACCGCCGGTTTCGGCAAAATCAATTCTTGCTTGGGTGAGGGCTGACCGATCGACTGAGGTTCGGGAGCTGGAACGGTAGATAAGTATATAAAAGTCGGCTGAGAGATCATTTTCTGACTGAGGATTAAAGCTGCTTCTGCACCGGTCACAAAAAAAATATGAACGGCGACGGATAACAAGAATGCGGTCTTATAAATATCGTTTCCGTTACCGCGCTTCATTCAAATCTTTTGCTCCCAAATGAAATTGAACAGTTGCAGATTCTGCATCTAAAAATTCAATGACAACTGCTCGTTTTGACTGAATGATGAATTTGGCAGAAACTGTTTTGAAGATAATCTGCTGATCGCCTAATACAGATTTTAATTCAGCGCCTGGTTTAACAACCAAATTCTGGGCGTGAATCGACAAAGGGAATGTTCTTCGGAATATAATACTGAGTGGATAACTCACGTTTGCGGTTCCAGATTTGATTTGAAAATGATCTTCAAAATCCATTGCGGCATTTTTGAGGCTGACGGAACCAAGATTAAAATTGAACAGCGGTTTGTGATGAATCTTCACGCCAATTCGATGCTCCAGGCGCCACAAAAGAAGATGAGTCAATAATGTGGGAAATAAAACAAGAACACAAACAAACCCAAATAAAAACCGCTTCTTTAAGCGATTGGGAATCTCAGAAAAGTTGGCAATGATCTTCCGGTTCCTTCTAAAATTAAAATAAATTGCGTCAAGAAGATAAAACAAAAAGAGAGAAATAAAAGAAGAATATAAAAAATCCCAAGTTTTTGGTATTCTTTCGGCCGTTCGATCTTAACGGTCGGAGCCGGCGTTAAAGAATCATCCATGCGTTCCATAAAACTCCTGCTTTAAATGAACAAAGGAAGCCGGTTTCCGGTTCTGATCCGGCGTTTGTTTTAAGAGTTCAATAATTTTGGGTTGTTGCATCACTTTAAGAAAACTGTCTACTACTTTTGGATCAAATTGAGTACCCGAATTGGCCTTCACTTCATCGAGCGCTTCCGTAATACTTCTCATCCTTCGGTATGGCCTTTTAGATAACATGGCTGTGAATGAATCTACCACAGCCACAATCCTCGCGCCAATAGGAATTTCGTCTCCTTTGAGGCGGCTCGGATAGCCCTTGCCGTCGAACCGTTCGTGATGATGAAGAATGATGGGAGTAATCGGACGCAAGGAACTGATTTGCTGGAGAATGGCCGCACCTTTTGAAGGATGGAGTTTGACCTGGTTGTATTCCTGTTTCGTTAATTTTTCTTTTTTGTAGAAAATATGCTCCGGTGTTCCCAATTGGCCGGCGTCGATTAAAAATGTGGCGCGGTGCAAATTGGTGAGCTCAAATCCGGAAAGTCCGAGGTCGCGGCCCACTTGATAAGCGATTTCACTAAATAAAGGCAGATGAACATTGTCCCCGGCAAAACTGAGCTCCAGCAATTCATTAATGGTTTTAATGCTACCGAGAGTGAGCTGTTCGGTTTCTTCAAATAGCTGGGCATTTTTAATGGCAATCACAGCTTGTTCAGAAAGTGTTTTTAAAATTTCGACATCTGTTTTGGTAAATGGTGTGCCGCCTAATTTATCCCGAAGAGCCACAATGCCCACAACATCATCTTCTATAAATGGAACGGCGATGCAGCTACGTGTGATATGAAAATCAGCGGTTTCAGCCACGCGGCCTTCCATACCATAACCTACTCTTAGGCGGCGCTTAGGTTTGGAGTCATCACCGAGTGAAAATTTAGGAATTAAATATTTCTTGGTTTCATCCATTAAAAAAATATCGCATCGCTTGGCTTTAATCACTTGGGCACACAATCTGCCGATGCGCGGAAGCAATTGATCTAAACCTAGAGAGGAGGCCATCACCCGATGAACGGAATGAATGGTAGAAAGTGCAAGCGCTCGCGGATGAACGGTTTCGTAGAAATTATGAAGTTCAAAACTTTTGTAAGCCAATTCCACTTCGGACTGCAAAAATTGTTTAAATAAGGGAATAAACGGTTTTACTTCGCGCTCTGTTTTTTTGATGGCACACAAAACCAAAAACCCTTTCAGGTCTCCTAAATGCTTGAGTGGGAAAATAATTCCTGGGCGGCCAAAACCACAGTGGTAAAAATTAGGAAATTTACTTAACTCTTCCTTGCGCTCAGCCAACTGGCCAAAATACTTTTCCAAAAATGAAGCACAGCTGGTTTGGTTATCCTTGGACTTAGCATAAAATGAGCAATGCCCCTTATGGTTCAAGCGAATCATATGAGGCGTGCTATTGTTAAGAAGACACAGCCAACCGAGGGGCTTACCAAAGAAATTGATAAACTCGTGATAACCTTCGCTCCAGGAAGGACTTTCAAAAAGATAGTGTTCTAGGACCGACTTCTCTTTTTCTTTAGACATATTTAAGACAATTTAATTGTATCACTGAGCTCCTAAGACCGTCAAACCCGCTCATAGGGAGAGAACAGCCGGTTATACTCATCTAAGGTGTAACGATCGGTCATTCCGGCAATATAATCGCAGACGGCGCGGTAAAGTCCACCCTGTTGGGCCCTTTTTCGGACATGTAAAGGAAGTTGTTCGGGTCGATCTGTGTATAATTTAAATAACTCCTTAATAAAGCGTTTCCCTTTTTCGGTCATTCGGACCACGCGGTGATGATGGTACAGATTATCGGTCAGGAACGACTTAATCTCTTTAACTTTTTTCTCTAAATCTTTTGAAAATGCAACCACTTTCTTCTTTGAGCAAACGTAGTCTTCGGGTTCCCTAATCTTTAATTTTTCAATATTTTCAGAGGTTTGAGTAATCAGGTCGCCTACCATTCGGTTAATCAACAGACGAATCGCGATCTTGGTTTTAATAATAGGATTGGCCGCCCCCGATTTGCGATTAATATAAGGATTAATTTCCTGCCAGAGTTTAATTTCTTCTAATTGTGACGGCTCGAGTAAGCCCGCTCTTAAGCCGTCGTCCAAATCATGGCCGTTGTAAGCAATCGAATCTGCGTAGTCCACCACTTCAGCTTCCAGTGAAGGAACGCGTTTTTTGGCGTATTTATTCAGCCCATGCCTGACTTCAAAAGTGAGATTAAGTCCTGGAAAATCCGCGTAGCTTTCTTCTAATTGTTCAACAATCCGGAGGCATTGCCGGTTGTGTTCAAAACCGCCATGGCCATGCATCAATTCTGATAAGGCATCTTGGCCCGCGTGACCGAAAGGACCGTGGCCTAAATCATGCGCCAGCGCAATGGTCTCAATTAAATCCTCATTGAGTCTCAAAGCTCGACCGATGGTTCTGGCAATCTGACTCATTTCAATCGTGTGCGTCAGGCGGGTTCGGTAATGATCTCCTTCGTGATTGACGAAGACTTGGGTTTTGTATTCTAGGCGGCGAAATGCGGTGGAATGGACAATGCGGTCGCGGTCGCGCTGATAAGCGGTTCTGAATTCATGTTCTTTTTCCGGATGAACTCGTCCTTTTGAATCTTCGCTTTTGAGCGCATAAGAAGCCAACCACTGGCGCTCCTTTTGCTCTAACGCCTTTCGCATAATCATCCCCCACCACTTTCAATTAATTTCATGATGAATGCCACAAATCTTTATCAAAGTATTTTTCCGTTAGAAAGTGGTGGGGGATCATCTGAGATTTTTTTTAAGCCTTTGATAAACGGACTGAAGGGATTCTGAAATCACTTTGGTTCCACCGATCACCGGCATAAAATTAGAATCACCGGCCCATCTTGGAACGAGATGAACATGAACATGTCCCAGCAAACCGGCGCCTGCCGATTTACCCAAATTGATTCCGATGTTCATTCCTTGGGGTTTTAAGGATTTTGTAAGGAGTCGAGACATCTGATTCATCAAACGAAATAAATCTAATAATTCGGCATCGTTTAAAAAAGTGAGATCTTTGACGTGACGTTTGGGAGTCACCATTAAATGTCCGTTGTTGTACGGATAAAGATTAAGTACCGCTAAATTATGCGCAGTCCGTTTTAAAATGAAATTTTTTTGATCGTGGCGGGAGGATTTTTTAATCTGGCAAATAAAACAGCGGGTTTTCGTTTTTTTTAAAATATAGGCCTTGCGCCAAGGTGCCCAAAGTTTATCCATAATTTAAATGAGAAATCTGGTCATCCCACCACCACTTTCTAAATTATCCTCAACAAAGTGGTGGGGGATCACAAAACGATCTTTGGCTTATCGTAAAGATCTAGGAGTGAATTCAAACTTCGCAGATCAAGGTACTGGATTTTGGCCTCTTGTGCAAGCAATTTTGCATTCAGTTCTATTCCCTGCAAACCAATCATTAATTTCTTTTGAATCGATCCTCTCAAGCGTTTGTTGTCTTGGAGAAAGGTGTGAACATCATCTTCGGTCACCTGTCCGGAAAGAACTTGGCACAACCATCTTGTTTTTCCGTTCCGGGCAAACACCGGAAAAACGCGGCCGTTATTGGGGCGGGATAAAATTTCGGTAAAATGAGGGCATTTAAATTTTTTGTGATTTAGTTCCACGACGTCGTTCCGGAAATTAAGGAACAGTTCGACAATTCGCTTGGGAAGTTCCCGTTTGTCCTCACGGATACTTTCTTCAATGGCCTGATTAAGCTCCTGTTTGAATCCTTCCAGCCGGGCAAGCGGAAGCCGTTCCCCCATAAAGCGCTGGCGGTAATAGGCTTTGGCCAGCCAAAATCGGAAGAGTGGATCATGGATTTGATAAAATGATCCGTGTTTCTGGATTATCTCATGAAAGAGTAATTTTTCGATAATTTTTTTAAGGTTGTTCGTTTTCTGATGGAGGAAACGGCTCATCTGAGACAATTTTTTATGACCCAAAGCAATGGCCAACAACACATCGGCAAAAAGCGGCCACGGCCGGCCGTGTGCAATTTGATAGAACTGAGATTGAAAATGCTGATACAACACTCCTCTGTTCTCATACAACTCATGGGTCAGAATTTCTGTGATCCGTTGCCGGTTGGTCCTTAAATCCTCTTTTTGTTCGGCCCGTTGAAGGTGATAAATGATTTGATCCAAATAATAAGGGTGACCGTCCGTTAAGCGAACCAGAAAACGTTTCAATTCATTTTCTAAGTTGAGTTTGGCAAGATGAAAATCCATAAATTGAATCGCTTCGTCAAAATCGAACGGACCTAATTCAATCAATTCAAAATTTCCAAACAACAGAGAAAGCTTTTCACGAAAGATGGATAAGCTACGAGCTGGTTGCGAACTTGTGACTAAAAACATGGTTTCTTTCTGAATCATAATTTCCTTGCCCAAATTTCCAAAGGGATCATTTAAGCCGATATCGACCAAACGGTGGAATTCATCCAAGACCATTAAAAATTTTTTTCCGAGTTCCTTGTGAATCTCACCCGTCAACGCCAATAATTCACGGTACGCTTCCTGATGGCGGTGATGAAGTGTAAGTGATTTAACGGACTTCATTCGGGTAATGGTGTTGGGAATGATTTTTTTGAGGGAGCGAATGAGGATTTGGAAACTGTCGGGTTCCGTGTGATGAATGAAACGATAAATGCTGATTAAAAGTTCACCCATCCAACGTTCGGAGAAGCGCTCAAAAGAATCGTACTCCTGACACACATAATGAACTGGGATGATTTCCGGATGACCGATAACCCGGTCGATGAAGACCTTGCTGAGGATGCTTTTGCCAAGAAAAGGCAGACCGATAATACCGATGTTTTGCCGATAGCCTTTTTGAAAAGCTTCTAAACGCTTCTCTAAAAGCGCTGAAATGCGGCTGCGTCCAAAGAAAACGCTGCCCGGCTGAGAGCTAATCTGCATGGGTCCAATATGTGTGAGTGAAAAACGGGGCGGAATCAAAAAAATAAATCCGAAGCTACCAAAACGCCCCTTCGATTTAATTCAGTGACGCCATCATACTCAAACCCGGACCAGATTCAACCTAAATTACCTGGTAGCATAAAAAAAATACCCTTAACACAATTACTTGGGCTCGCGATGATTTAGTTCCATTAACTAGTACTGATTCTTTCTTTCCTTTGGTAAAATAAGCGCTGTGAAGTTAATCACTCTCAACACATGGGGTAAATGCGGGCCGTATCGAGAACGCTGGAATTTTTCTCTGGCGGAACTTGAAGGATTAAAACCTGACTTATTATGTCTTCAAGAAGTGGTCGACGATGAACTGACTCAAAAACTTGAACGGCTCCTTGGTTTTACTCATACCGTTTCCGCTTACCGAGCTGGACTTCTTTTGATCTCTCGGTTTCCCATCCTTGAGCACCAGGTTTTGATTTACCAACACCATTCTTCTTTTGAAACCGTGGACGAACGCAGAGCCATTCTTGCAAAAATTAAAATCCAAGACCACGAACTGATCATTGCCAATACCCATTTAACTTGGAGAGTTGAAGATCGGCTCATCAGAGACGAACAAGCGCGTGAATTGTTGAAAGCTGTAGAAGAAGCGGAACCGCCCTCAATTATTTGCGGAGATTTAAACGATGTCCCAGACAGTTTGGCCTTAAAACAAATCCAAACAGCGGGTTATGAAAATTTGATTCAAAATTATGATCCCAAACCAATTACTTGGGATAATCAAAATCCATTCATTCAAAGCCACTCAGACAAATTGCCGGACCGGCAAATTGATTATATTTTAATACATCAAACCGTTTCAAGAATTCTGAAACCTAAAAGCTGCGAAGTGGTTTTCAATCGAACCAACGAAAAATTAATCTACCCATCTGATCACTACGGATTATTGGCAGAGTTCGTTGTCAGATAATTAAATCTTATTCAAAATTGATTCCATTTCTTTTTCATCAAACGCTCTGAGCGTTTGGGATTTCAAATTTCCGAGCGAACCGGCTTTGAGCAAAATGGAAGTAACAGTCTCATCATTGGACGCTGTCATCACAAGCACCACATCATATTGACCTAATGTCCAATAAATATCCCCAATCTGAGCGCCCATTTTAGACGCGAGCTCACGAAACGCTTTTGCGCGTTTCGTCGTATCTTTAACTCCTCTGATTCCCTGGTCCGTAAAATTTGCGAGAACGATGTAACGATTCATATTTTTCTCCTTTATCATACTTGATTAGTTAACTATAAAGAAACAGAGCGAAGGCGAAGAGCGTTGGTAATGACTGAAAGAGAACTAAATGTCATGGCAGCGCCTGCAATAATAGGACTTAAGAGCAGACCGAAAAACGGATAAAGAATGCCAGCAGCAATTGGGATACCAAAAGCATTATAGATAAAGGCAAAGAAAAGATTCTGACGAATGTTTCTCATCGTTGCCCGGCTGAGTTTCCGCGCCTTTGCAATTCCGCGCAAATCGCCTTTGACCAGCACAATTCCGGCGCTTTGCATGGCCACGTCTGTTCCGCTGCCCATTGCAATTCCAATATGGGCACGCGCCAAAGCGGGGGCATCATTAATTCCGTCCCCAGCCATTGCTACGGTGTGTCCTTGTTCCTGAAGTTTTCTGATTTGTTTTTCTTTGTCTTCCGGCAAAACCTCGGCTTGAATTTCATCGATGCCTACTTTTTTGCCAACCGCTTCAGCCGTTTGACGATTATCTCCGGTAATCATCACGATTCTGATTTTTTCCGCATGAAGCAATTTAATGGCTTCGTAAGTCGATTCTTTAATCGGATCTGCGACGCTGAGATAACCTACCGTTTTTCCATTGACCGCAACAAACATCACGCCTTGCCCTTCATCGCGAAACTGATTCGCTTTCTCAGAGAAAATAGAAATGTTGATTCCTTTTTCTTCCATGATCTTCGTACTACCAATCAAAACTTGTTTACCGTCTACAACACCCGCAATCCCTTTTCCCTTTTCATATTTAAAATCTTTTACTTCTTTAAAAACTAAGTTTCTTTCTTTTGCAGCCTTAACGATTGCCTCCGCTAATGGATGCTCGCTTTGCCGTTCCAAACTTGCTGCTAAATTCAGCAACTCATTCTCAGAAATTCCAGATGTTTCAATGGACATTAATTTCGGCTTTCCTTCCGTAAGAGTTCCGGTTTTGTCAACGACGAGTGTATCAATTTTTTCAAAGTTCTCAAGCGCTTCGGCATTTTTGATTAAGACACCAGCGGTTGCTCCTCGGCCCGTCCCAACCATAATTGACATGGGTGTTGCAAGACCCAACGCACAAGGACATGCAATGATCAGAACTGCGATTGCATTTACAAATGCGTGCGTCAGCTTGGGCTCAAGTCCGATCCATGCCCAAATAACAAAAGTAATGATCGCGATGACAATCACTGCGGGGACAAAATAAGCGGAGACTAAATCTACAAGTCTCTGAATCGGTGCACGGCTTCTTTGCGCTTCACTCACCATTTTGACAATTTGAGCCAGCAAGGTTTCTTTTCCAACTCGTTGGGCGCGCATGATAAAACTTCCAGTTCCATTCACCGTGGCTCCTGTCACTTTGGAGCCGGTTTCCTTTTCAACAGGGATTGGTTCTCCGGTAATCATCGATTCATCAATGGAACTTGTTCCTTTTAAAACCACTCCGTCCACCGGAACTTTTTCACCGGGACGTACACGCAATTTGTCGCCGACATGAACATGTTCCAATGGAATATCTTCTTCGTTTCCATTCTCTCGAACAATGCGTGCCGTTTTGGGACGAAGGCCAAGCAACGATTTGATGGCAGAACTAGTTTGACTTCGTGCTTTGAGTTCCAGTACTTGACCCAATAAAACCAGTGTCACGATAATTGCAGCGACTTCAAAATAAACGCCGACCATTCCATCTTCAGACTGAAATGAGTCCGGAAAAATGTGAGGGAATAAAACAGCGGCCACGCTAAAAATATAAGCAGCTCCGGTACCCATTGCAATAAGGGTAAACATATTGGGACTTCGGTGAATCACGGAATGCCATCCACGCTCGAAAAATACCCAACCGCCCCAAAGGATGACCGGCGTCCCAAGAACAAATTGAAACCAGAGAAACCAAGAGGTGTGAGTAATTTTTTTGAAAACTGGAAACATTTCGGTCATAGCCATTACAGCAAGCGGAAGCGTCAGCCAAAGACAAACCCAAAACCGGTGAGACATTTGTTCCAATTCAGAATTTTTTTCTTCTGTTTCTTGGATTTCTTTTGGCTCCAAAGCCATTCCACATTTTGGACACGCTCCGGGCTTGTCTGAAATGACTTCAGGGTGCATGGGACAAAGATATTCCTGTTCAGCGCTGCCGACATTTTTACTTTTTGCACCGTAGCGCCCATGAGAAGTCTTTGTCTTATGCATCTCAATGTTATCCATACATTTACTCTAGTTTACTCCACTTTCATCCTTAGTTTTAAGAATTTTTTCTATTCAAGAGTTCCTTTTGGAAATGAATCTTCTATTGATTTAAGCAATTGCTGAAGATGTGCAAAGTGTTCTTCTGTTTTGACTTTATCACCTGCGTCACCAGTCTCATCTAGCTGATCAACAGCTTGGGAAATTTCATCAACTGTCGATCTGATCTTGTTGGTATCAGCCAGCAAAAACCCATCGGCTTTTTCCTGTAACGCTTCTGAAAGATCCCGAATCGTAAATGCGACTTCATGAACTTGGTCCAGTTGATTATTTTGGATGAGCATTCGCAAATGCTCTTCATGTTCTTTTATTTCTTTTAAAATATCCGACGCATTTCCGGATTTCTGCATTTCTTTTACTTCCTGCATTTCATCATGTGGCCCTTTCTCCTCATGAGCCATAGCGACGGGAATTGCCAATACAGAGATAACGGCTGATAGAGTTACAATCATTTTTAAATTTAGTGATTTCATTCGTTGGTTCTCCTTTTGTTTAGCTTCTTCCATATAGATTCTTAATAGAAAGAAGCGTTTGTTTAAATTTCTCAAATTCATCCTGAGCTTTTACTTGATTTCCAGCGTCACCATATTCATCTAAAAGATTTGCTTCTTCTTCCATTTCTTTTAGAAGAGACTGAAAAACTATTTTTTGATCCGAACTCAGATTTGAATCAGGTAAAGCTTTGACCAAATCTCGGATGGTAAATGCAACCTCATGAACACTTTCAAGATTGCCTGATTCGATGATCATTTTTAAATGTCCTTGATGAGATTCGATGGCTTTCCATTTTTCTAGGGCAGCAGATAGTTGTTCCGTTTGCTGCAAATTTTTTCTTCCAACCCCAACACCTTTTAAGAAAACCATTCTTCCGCCAAAGTCTGCCTCCTGGAGAATCATGGCGCTCAGCAATAAAAGACCACCCATAAAAATGACACGGCCACGAGAAGGAATGTTTGCCTTTGAAATTGCTACCCACAATCCCCAAACGACACTCAAAATGAGAATGGCAATTCCAAGATATTGATGTCTCATCATGATCTGATGAATTTCTTCATCGTGAACCACTGTCTCAGCGGCCTGAAGTCCTGTCCAAACCGTTATGGCTGCGCTTAAGGCTCCAAACCAGAGCGTCCATTTCCCGGCCATAAAGAAATTTTCTTTTCGGAAAATTATTCCTAGAAAGTAAAAAAGAACTGCTAAAAGCAATAGCGCGATGGGAAAATGGGTAACCAGCGGATGAACATTTAAAAGCTCCTGCGCACCCTGCAAACCCCATGACACATGGATCGGCTGCGTTACAGTACCGTGGCTTTTATGCGCCCACGTTGGACTACTCATCAAAAATAAAAGTAGAAAAATGCTAAACGTTTTTTTCATCTGCTCTCCTCAATGATGGTGTTCCTGACTCATTACATTGTTCATTTCTCTATTTTCTTTTGTATCAGCTACAAGTTGTAAAGTCATTCCGCATTTGGGGCACTTTCCAGGTCCTTGCTGGCGAACCTCGGGATGCATGGGACAGGAATATATCGTTTGCATCTCCGATGAACTACTCATCTCTTGGTGATTCATACCTGCCATTCCTTGCATTCCTTTTTGGTCCACTTCCGCCATGCCTTCATGATTCATTCCTTCCATACCCTTGTGATTCATCATTCCCGTTTTTGTTTCTTGGCTGGAACTTCCTTTATTAATAGACTCGGCAACAGTTCCGGGTGGATTGGGATACCAGCTTGCCTTTGCTTCCTCAACACTTTTAAAGTCATCTCTTACTTTAAGGATCGTAAACATGCCGCCCATGCCGACCATCCCAAACGGTCCATCGCCACCCATCATGGGAAGGGTATTTTCAGGACCCGGCATTCCCATATTCATCATTTCATCCATGCCTTTCTCACCCATTGGCATATAACTGGGAAGAAGCTTCCGAACTTTTGGACCTAAATCACTGTGCTTAACGCCAATCATGTTTGGAATTTCATGTCCCATAGGATTCATAGGATGATGACGTCTGTGACAATGCATGGCCCAGTCTCCTGCATTCGCAATAAATTCAAAATCACGAGTCTGTCCGGGAGCTACTAAAACAGTTGTCTCTGGCCACTGTGCAGATTCCGGAATATCTCCACCGTCCGTTGCAACAACTTTAAAGCTGTGCCCATGAAGATGAACTGGGTGGGATTCCTGTCCCACATTGCCAATCCGAATCCGGACACGCTCTCCTGTCTTTGCAACCATTGGCTCTGTCCCCGGAAAAGCCCGACCGTTAAAGGTGAAGAGATTGAAATCCGTCATCACATTGGCGTTAGGGGTCGCGCTTCCTGGATCCACAAACATTTCGTTTAGAAAAATCGCAAAATCCCGGTCGATTTTTTGTTCTCTTTTTTTAGGATGGATGATAAAAAAACCCATTGTTCCCATCCCCATCTGCACCATTTCATCGCCATGAGAGTGATACATTTGTGTGCCGTGCTGCTGAAGTGTGAACTCATAAGCGAAAGTATCTCCAGGCGGAATTCCCTTCTGAGTTAAGCCTTGAACCCCATCCATACCACTGGGAAGAATGACTCCATGCCAATGAACTGCTGTCGCCTCAGGTAATTTATTGGTCACTAAAATTTTTACTCGGTCGCCTTCAACCGCTTCGATTGTTGGTCCAGGCGTTTGACCGTTGTAACACCAAGCATTAATAATCATACCTGGAGCAACTTCATGCTTGCAGGTTTCAGCGATCAGATGAAAAACTTTAACTCCTTTTTCCATTATCCATGGAAGCGTGCTTCCATTGGGTGTAATGACAGGAGTATAAGGCAAATCTTGAGCACCAGCTTCTTTTACCCATAAACTCTTTGGTTTGCTCACAGCAACACCGGAAGCAAATAAGAATACGAGACAAACCGCTGCTACTAATTTTTTCATTTTACTAACCTCCGCTTCCGTGTTGATGTTCATGCCGCATTGGGGCATGAACTTGCTTTGACTCAGTTGATGATTGAGATTGTAATTTTGAAAGAACTTTCAGCTCTGGTAATTTTCCACCGATGGCTCTTTCGAGATTAGTCCGTGCAATCCAATATTCTTTGAGCGCTTCAATATAAGTACGCCTGGCTAAAATTTCGTTTTGTTTGGCAAGAAGGAGATCATAAACACCCATCAGCATGAAGTTATACTGCTGCTGAGTTAACTTAACGATTTGTTCCCTTAAAGGAATAATTTTCTCAAGGTAGCGCTCCGTTATCATTCGAGCCATAGACAACTGGTTATAGGCTTCTCGCACTTCAGAGCGCACCTGAACTTCAAAACCTGCTGCTCTGTACTGGCTTTGCCTCAGTTCAGCTTTATTCCGCGTGCGTGCTGCTTGTTGCCAATTGAACAAAGGAACTTCTACGTTCCACGTTGGTCCGCTGATACGTTCGCCATTGGTTTCTCTCTCAGTATTAAATCCCGCTTCGGCTTCTGGAATAATTCCAAACCGTGTTGCAGTTAAACTCCGTCTAAAAATTTCAATTTGTTTTCTTACGGCTGCTAGATCAAGACGTTGAGATAAGGCTTTCTCTTCAAGATTGGTTAAAACAGGATCTGTAGCTGGAAGTTTTGGAAGTTCAGGCTCTACCTGCCAATTAACTGCCTCGTCTCCTGATAACCCTAAAAGACGGTTGAACTGTTCTCTTCGAGTGAGAACTGCGGCTTGGCTCCGGTTAAAATCAAGTTGAGCTTGCTCATAAACAGCTTGTTCATTGGCAAAATCAAGTGCTTTAAGGTTTCCCGCTTTAAGTTGACGATCGGCAAGCTCTACAGCTGCTTCGGATGCTTCAAGCACGGATTGTTGGAAAGCTTTCACTTGCTCAGCAGCTTGAGTTTCATAAAAAGCGATTTTCACTTCAGCTATCAAACTTAATACTGCATCAGCAACACGAAGTTTTATTTGTTCAAATTGAGCCGAAGCAATTCTTCTGCGAAGCGGCATCAGCAAAATATCTATCACGTCCTGGCTAAATGAAAATTCCGTATTTGTTCCTTCGTCTCCGGATCTTGCAAAACCTTCAAAATGAGGATTTTTAACAAGCGTTGCTTGAAGTAGATCGGCTTTTGCAATTCCAAGTTCTTGAAATTCAGCTTGAAGTTGCCCATTATTAAGAAGAGCAATTTTGACTGCTCGATCTACCGTAAGCGTTTCTTTAAGCAAAGGCAGAATCATCTGTTTTATTTCTTCTAGTGACTTTTGGTTTGGCTTTTCTATTTGGACGTCTAGCCGATTCTGAACGGTTTTGCTGACATCCTTAAATCCTGGATTTCTCCCAAGAGAAACACACCCTGCAAATAAGAGAAGACTTGGAAAAATGATGAGCCCAATTAAATATTTTTTTAGTGTCATAAATTCCTTTGTTTGATTCGTGTTTGGAACTAAAAGAAAAAAACTTAGAAGAGTTAATCTTTTTCTGAATTAAGACAGAAAAAGAGCTAACTCAGGATTGATGAGAGGAAAAAATCAAATCCGAAGGACAGAGATTTCGAGATAAAGAGGAACTGGAGAAAAAGAATGGTCTGGAGGACCAGTTTCTAGCGGCAGAGAATGAGAAACCGTTAAAAACTCTTGAAAACCTTTACTTTTAAAGAGCGTTAACTGACTGATGACTGGCCAAGAAACTTCTTTAAAAGTGAGAACTGTTTGATTAACAAGAGATCCTAAAATTTCAGCATGGTCACATTCATTATGGTTATGAGTCGATTTCTTGTCTTTTCCATTATGATGGTGTTCTGCGGCTTCACCATACGAGTGATCGTGGGAATGATACAAAGAAGAGACTTTGCTCAACGCGGGCAATTCTATACAGCAACAGAGCATCGCCAGTATGGGAATTGTAAACATAATGACAATCGGCAATGCCATCTGCTTATAAAATTTATTCATATTTTTCAGTATAACTCTTAGCGGCCATGTTACCAAGCAAAAATTTTTTATTTTAAATTCGCCTTAAGCGGAGGCCGTAATGCCAAGGCGGTAAATGAATCACTGAACCTTCCAATGCAAGTAGTTTTGTTTGATGAGCCCAATCCATGATTTGCTCAGGCCGCGGCCTAATTTCCATGCTGGGCCCTCGTGGCGTTGCAATATCATAACGCCAATGAATGATGAAAACAAAACCTCCTGGCCGAACAACACATGCTGCTTCATTCAAAATTTGAAGAGGCTCGTCTCCATGAAGAATATTGAAGAGAAGACAAGCATCTTTAGAGGCTGACTCACACTTAAAACTGCTGGATAAAATATCACTTTCGTAACATAAAACATTATGAAGTTTTGCTTGGCGAGCCCGTTCGCGGGTTCGTTTGACCATCTCAGGATCAATATCGATGGTTTCGATTGTTCCTGAAATTCGCTTTGCGATTGGAATCGTAAAGGTTCCGTAACCGCAACCCAATTCAGCTACGCCACGAAGCGAGCTGTTAATTCCAAGCTTCCTAAGAATGAGTTCTACGTCAAAAAGAGATTCCCAATAAATTTCATCGGGCATTCCACTTTCGCGTAATTTCATACTTTGGAGAAGGTGCTATTTTAATGATGGCTTTCGTGATCAGACTCAGGAGCACTTTCTTCAGCGGGTGTTTCGCCGGCCTTTTCTTTGCCTTTCATCATCGGACATTGGGCCATCATTTCTTTCATGTTTTTTCCCATGGCTTCCATGTCCATTTTGATTTCGGCCTCATTCACCAAGTTGAGGTTTCTGTCATATTTTGTGATTTTATTTCCGGCAACCACCACAACTCCGCCGTCGGACGTAGGGGTCACGGATTTCTCCATCATCATTTTCATCATGTGCATCCCCATCATTTTTCCGCCCATCATTCCTTTCCACTCGCCGCCCTTCATTCCCTCCATCATTCCCATTTCCTTCGTATCCTCAGCATAAAGAACCGATTTCCAAGATGCAACGATCAACAATATTAAAATTGAAATCACAAAAAATCTTTTCTTCATTTTATTTCTCCTATGTTAAGTGAGTGCGTGTTGTGCCTTCTTTTTGATGACAGCTTTCGCCATGGTCATGCCCATGCCCGTGGCCGCCGAAGAGATGCATCAGCGGACACAGAAGCAAAAATGCGAATGGAAGATATTGGAGAAGGTGTGCTTGATGAACCCACAAGAAATATCCAACGCCAATTCCTCCAACAATATAAAGAACCCAGCTAAACTTTTTAACGGCACAACTTGTATCATGGCTCATAAGTTTTACCTCCTATTTGATTGATTAAACCTTCATGGTGACTTGAGTATAAAAGAAATCTGCACTGTCACGAGCGCCCGTGTCTTTGACGAAAGCGCCCGCATGAAAATGTGAATAGCCAATCCAAAATTCTAAATGTTTGCTCATCTGCCAAATCGCAAGCAGATCGATTTCTTGTCCTAAAGTCGTACTAGCTCCGGACTTCGCAGAACGAACAACTCCCTGAGAAGCATTAAACCAAGCGCTTGAGTTACTATCTAAGAAAAACCAATGATAATCCGTTGTTAATTTCAAACTCTTATTTAGCTTTAAGTCATTTCCAATTTTAAAGTCGTGCATATTTCTTAAACTGATAAAATCCATGTAACCATATTTCGAATGATTCGACGGAAATAAATTATCAAAATTTTGATAGTCTCCATCGCGGGGATTGTCATCGCCGGAACCATAATTGTATTCAAAATTCGGATGCGGATTCCAAGGTAAAGACGCTAAGGTATAGCCGAAGTCATTATGCCAAGCCCAAGCTTTGATATCATCATGAGCACGTGAACCAAATTGCCACGCCCATTCAATCCCATAATCAAAATTGTACTTCTTTCCTTTGAAACGATTGCCAACCGTATATTCTTTCAATTGCCCTACTTCACCCGATTTTTCGCCCACGATTTCATTGTTCCGATTATGACGAATGAAAAGAAACGTATCAAACACTTGATCTATGAGCGGTTTTAACGTGGTGTACACACCATAGAAATTGTCAGCATGATCGCTTGAGTCAACCCGGTTCTTAGTCACAAGAACGCGACGGCTAAACCATGTGTCGACTTGAAACCAAGCGGTGGGAATATACACTGCTTTTACAGCATCATATAAAGTAGCTACGTTAGACCAAACTGAGTAGCCCACAAACCGTTGATCGCCGTAACCCAAAGGCTGGCGCCCAACGGTAATGCTAAGCGGAATTTCAGCCCAAGGACTTTTAAGTTCCCCGTAAAGCTGATGAAGATCGATGTGATCCACAAAAGCGTTGGTCTTATCAAGACCGCTGTCTGCAAAACTTTCTGAATCCTGACCTTCCGCGAAAACCCTGAGATAATGACCTAAGGTTAGATCCGCATTCAAACGGTTTCTCAGGAGATTGACGGCGTCATCTTCACTGGTTGCATCATTAAAATTAAAATTGTTCCTCAGCTCCAAGCGATAACGTGATTCGAAGCCAAATTTGATTTTCACTTGATCGTGATAAAGCGGAATGGACTGCCCAAAACGATCAAGAAGGTCGTCCGATTTTCTAGCTAGTTCTTTAGCTTTCATAACCGGGCAAGGGCATGAAGTTGGTACCGACTCCGCGGCAAAAACAGGAGCAACTAAAAAAATGAAAATGACGACTACCAAAAATAATTTTTTCATCTTAATTTGATCCAAAAAAATTAAGCTTCTTTGAGTGTGATGACAACGGGTTCTTCGCCTTCTTTCACAGTTACTCGCTCGCGGTGTTTGCCCAGCCATTCCTGCCAAACTTCAATTTCATACTCACCCGGCGGAACGTTCTCAATCGTGAAATTACCATCTGCATCAGTTTTGGCATAATAAGGATGATCGACCCCAACAACATAAGCGCTCATCCAAGTATGACCTGCGTCACAGCGAAGCTTGATCACGCCCGTTTGCTTGATGATCGTAGGCATTTCCATTCCAATCACGGGAACGGCAATATTGAAAGCGGTGCTCCCATCTTCATTGAAACCATGTGAATTGTGCAGAACGGGATCGCTGCTTGAAATTTTGAGTTTTGAAGCGACCGGAAGAACTTGTACGTGCGGTACAAATATGCAATTAACCTGGTCGAGGTTGCCTTCCGAGGGTTGAACTGCGCCTGAAACACCAAGAACCTGAACAACAGCATCTTGAACTCCGTTTCCGGCTCCCAAGGCAATTTTATGAACCTCCTGGACCGTTCCGCAAGTCACCGTGTCACTTTTTACTTCCACTTTCTCAACCGGAGGAGGCGTTCCTTCAAATACTACCTTTCCTTTTAAAATACCTTGCGCGTAACTGACTTTGGACATTACCAACAACGCTAAAGTTAAAAAAATAATCCGGTTCATTAAAATCCCTCCTCATTTCATTTAACTTTCTGTAAAATTTCAGGATTTTCAGGGCCTTCAACCGCCAATGTTCCAAGCGCGCCTTTATTGATCCGGAAAATACTGTGATCCACAATCGTGAAGTTGCCCGGCACTTCAATTTTAAACTCAACCGTACTTGCACCACCGGCAGGAATTAAGGTAGTTTGCACGTTATGACCTGCGTCCGTTAATGAACCTTCACGGTACACGCGGTCAAAAATTTCTCCGATGACGTGAAATGAAGCTGCGAGGTTCGGCCCAATATTTCCGACATACAAACGAACGGTTTCACCTGTCTTTGCTTTTAGAGCCCCGTCGCCCATAAGCGCTCCGACCTTGCCGTTAAAGACGACATAAGTCGGATTTTCATCCATTCCTTTTTGGGATGAAAAAACAGCAAGCCCTTTTGTTCCGATCGGCTGCTCGGTATAAAATTCACTTTGCATAATGTAGAATTCACGGTCCACTTTCGACATTCCAGTTTTCGGTTCGACTAAAATCAAACCGTAGAGGCCGTTCGCAATATGCACAGGAATCGGAGGCGCCGCACAGTGATACACAAAAAGGCCGGGGTTGACCGCTTTTGCCCGTACAACAGATTCTCCGCCCGGTTCGGTCATTAAAAGGCACGCTGCCCCGCAAGGTCCTGTCATTGCATGAAAATCTGCCGTATGTGTATTTTTGGAACTGGCTGCATTTTTAAAATGGAATTCGATCGTATCTCCCTCTCGAACACGAATGAAAGGTCCCGGCACATGACCATTGTAACCCCAAAAATCATATTCCACTCCTTTTGAAAGTTCTCCTCTGTATTCAGTTGACTCGAGTCTAACAATGACCTTCACTTCGTAGTCACGATTTACCGGCGGCGGGACATTCGGGGCAAAGGTCAACTCAGCGTCAACTACTGGCAAATCTTGTGCTCCGATTGATTGAGAACCAAGAAATATGATGGAAACCAAAAAACTAGCCATTAACATCAAAAACGAAATCTTTTCTTTCATCGCAAACTCCTTTTCGTCTTTAGCATTTTCACTCTCGCCCATTCGTGTGGAATTGCCTGTGATGCCCCAGTTATTTAACATTGCGCTCGCAGAACTCGATAAAAACATCCCGCCCAGATTCATTACATTGAATCACTCCCTGCCTCACGAGGGATCCTACCGCCATTGCAATGGCGCAAGGCTCCCACTCGAGATTTTCCATCAGTTCCCGCAGCATTATAACCTTCTCATTCTCGAGTTGTTCTAGGATATTTCCTTCAACGAGCGCAAGCCGCATCATAAGATGCATTATATTGTCGTGACTGCACAATCTTCCGCAGTGAGACTCAAGACTACCTTTGCAATAGGGAAATTTGTCCATTGTCAACTTCCTCCTTCTTCCGAAATCCTGATTACTTGTTCACCAATCATTTGTGCTGCATCGTTATAAGAAATAAAATCGGTGTTGATCACAACATCATATAAAAGCGGATCGTTAATATCCTTATCAAAATTTTGCTTCAGGTACCGTTTCCTGCCGCCGTCTTCTTTTTTGATAAACTCCACGGCCTCGTCTCGCGTCAAGTGATAATAATCTTGGACATGCCTAATTCTCATTGGAAGTGACCTAATTAACCTGACGTGAAAGCCGGACGACAAGAATTTTCGCGTAATTACATTCGCTCCCCTTCCGACAATAATCGCATTTCCCATTTGTGCCAGATGAAGGATGGTTTGACTGGTCTTGTGGACAAGGGCCCATTCTGATGGGTGCAAGCCAAACAATTCTTCCACCATATCTTTCACTTCAGAAACTTTATCCTCTGGCATAAATCTCGTAAACTCTTGAGTCAAATTATGCTCACCCAAAACTTGAGAAATTAAGCTCCGGTCAAATAAAGTCCACGGACACAACGCTTCTTTGTCACGCTTTTGCAGATAAGTAACGAGCTTCTCACCCACTGTAATTCCGCCTGCTCCTGCTTGGCGGGAAATGGTAATAAACGGCGCGAGCTTTTTTTGTTGCTCGCGCTCCCTTGCCCTTTCAAAGCTGCGGCATTGGGATGTTATATAGGATTCCCATAAACTAGGGGATCTAAGTCCAGTCATGTAGTCACCCTCCATTTTTACATCATTCCTTTTTCGTTTGTACTAATTTTACTGTGTGATTTTTTAACCTTCTTTCAAGCTCTTCTTTCTCGTCTCTGCGTAACTCACAATTGATCATTTTATAAATACTTTGGCATTCCACTTCAATGTGATGCCTTAAAAGATAAATCAAATAAGTGCCTACTTCTCGAATTTTTTCGGTCGTTCTTGTTTGATCAAGATTCGATTTATAATTTGAAAATACGCTGACTAAAAGCTGCAAATCTTCGGTACTTTTTCTGAATTCTTGATGTTGTGAACAAAGAAGCGGAAATACAGAAACGAGCCTTGGGATATGAGAAGTAAGAAACGGAAAAATAATCTGTTCTTCCCGTTCTGTGTGTTTGATAAATCTCCGAAGAAAAAATTGAAGGACAGACCGTATTTGTTTCACATTCCGCCCAACCGAAGTTTTTCCTTCGAACTGAAGACCGACCAGTGCGACGTCAAGCTGGTCGATTTGCTCGAGTGCCTGTTGATGTTCTTTTTCGAGTAGTTGTAAGATTCTGCTTTCTGCCGCTTGGGTATGTTTCATCTTAGAATTCCTTCCTATAAAGAATATACGACCAAGAAGGCAAAAACTCTGTGACGGGCGTCACAATGAAGTGATTTTATTTAGCTGAGAAGTTTTTCTAAGGCGGACTTATTCCGAATGACGACTTGCTTGGGCTTAATGTCAATGAATCCTTCTTGCTTGAGTTCTGAAAGATGACGGGCTATTGTTTCGCGGGCAGTACCCAGTCTTTGTGCCATTTCTTCTTGGGTAAAGGGAACGGATATAGTTTCCTTGCTTTGAAGCTTGGCAGATTTTGAACCTTCTATATCCAGAAGAAATTTGACCAGGCGTTTTTTCACATCTTTAAGTGAAACCTCTTCGATCAGAGAGCTAAAACAACGTAATCTTTCTGCAAAAAGCCGGTTCAACGCATGAGCAAATGTAGGGTTTTTCTGAACCATGCTGACATAGGTATCCCGAGAAATATACCAAACCGTGCAAGGCGTTGCCGCCTCTGCTGTCGAAGAACAGGACCAAGCAACTGAACCCGGATTACAGGCGCACGTATCTCCTGGATTCAAAGTTTCAAGGATCTGCTCTCTTCCTGATGAAGCAATCCGGTAAAGCTTGACTCGGCCTTCCTTGACAATAAAAACACGCTGACACAGTTCGCCCTCTGAAAATAAAATCTCACCTTTATCATAGGATTTTTCTCTTAGACAGGCTTGAATCGAACTAAGCTCGCTGGAGGATAAGCTTTTAAAAAGTAGAATATCTTTAATTGCGATTGGCATGGATGAATTATGTCATTTTTCAATTTCTATTACAACGAGACAAAAATTGAGGGGGTGGTTCGAAATTCAAACAGGCAAAGCGCGTAAAATCTTGAGTGCAGCAATCAGTAAAACAACGGCTAAAATGCGCTTGAGCCATTTGCCCGAAAAATGGTTGGCTCCTAACTTTGAACCAACGACTCCTCCCAAAAAAGCCGTAACCATCATATAGATAACCATATCGCTTAATTGAAACTGATGGCTTACCATTTTGCCTGATAATCCCGCTAATGAGTTTACA
>Ga0209515_10003111_pt1 | contig 24257 bp, 22 predicted proteins | sample Subgroupgradi54m_FD_187454 | JGI IMG/M metagenome (GOLD analysis project Ga0209515, IMG submission 187454) | Subsurface groundwater microbial communities from S. Glens Falls, New York, USA - GMW60B uncontaminated upgradient, 5.4 m (SPAdes)... ... | reverse complement strand
GTCGGTCGGGGTGGCGGGATTTGAACCCACGGCCCCTCGCTCCCAAAGCGAGTGCGCTACCAAGCTGCGCCACACCCCGTGGCGTCGGCAAGTGTATGCGTACCGCCCGGCGACCCGCCGCTCGGTGCGCCCCTGGTTGGGCGTTCCGGTACTCTGGGTGCCGCGCGCCGCCAGCCGGGGCGCGTTGCGGGCGTAGCTCAATGGCAGAGTCTCAGTCTTCCAAACTGATGGTGCGGGTTCGATTCCCGTCGCCCGCTCCAACAGACCCGCGCAGCTCAGAGGATTAGCCTCGATCCACGGATCGTGGCTGATCCGATTCCTGGGCAACGAGCAGCGCCGCCACCGGATCGGCCCACGACCAGCCCAGCGTCGCGTTGAGGACCAGAGGCCCACGAGCACGCCGCCGGGAGGTCCATTCCTGGGTGGCGACCGCTGACGTGGCCCGGCTGGCGAAGCGGGCACATCGCCTTCGCAGCACCGGCACTGTCGCGGGCGTCCACGGCCGATCTACGCCGCGCAGAACTCGTTGCCTTCCGGGTCCTGCATGACCCACCAGTGCCCGGCGGGTCCCTTGTCAACCTCGCGGACGCGGGTCGCCCCCAGGTCTTCCAGCCGGGCCACCAGCTTGTCGAGGCCCCCGGGCTTGCTGTGGACGTCGAGGTGCAGGCGGTTCTTGCCGAACTTACCCTCGGGCACGTCCTGGAAGAGCAGCCGTCGGCCGCGGCCGACGCCGCTGGTCTCGTCGAACGGGTCCTCGGGGTGGCGGATCGCGGCGTAGCCGCGGAAGGTCTTGCGGCCGCGATGCTCAACAACCGCATCCTCGCCGAGCTGGCCGGCGGTCAGTAGTTGCTCGACGAGCACGCTGGGGTCTTCCACCTCGTACTCCAGGGCCGCAGCCCAGAAGTCCGCGAGGGCGGGTGCGTTCGTGCTATCGATGACCAGCTTCCAGTTCAATGCCATGTAACTGTTTATACTGGTTACATGGCAGCCCGTGCAACCAGGGGACTGACGCTGCACTCCCACACTGGCGTCGCCTACCGGTTCGACCCGGGCGCGCTGTGCTTGGAACTGCTGGTCACCGGCGGCCCGGGCCCCTATCGCCGGTACGAGGTTCTGCATGAGCCCGCCGATCTGGCCGCCTGGGGGGACCGGTCACGACTGGCTCCGACGCCCGTACTTGAGATCTCCGAGGCTGAGGTGACGGACGCGCGAAGGCTGCGCGACGCACTGTTTCGTGTGGTCAGCGCCCACACGCGCGGCGAGCCGCACCCGTCCGGTGATGTGGAGGTCCTCAACGAGGCAGCCGCCCTGCCGGCCCTGGCACCCGCCATCACCCCGACTGGGAAGCGACAGTGGGCCGGAACTCCCAGCGGCACACACCTGCTGGCCACCGTCGCGTGCGATGCCATTGCGCTGCTGACCGGCCCCTTCGCACACCGCATCCGCACGTGCGCCGCCGAAGACTGCCACCTCATCTACGTCGATACCTCACGCCCCGGCCGCCGCCGCTGGTGCTCCATGGAGCACTGCGGCAACCGCCACAAGGTAAAGGCGCTGCGCGCCCGCCACTCCGAGGAAGGATGACCGCGATGCCCACAGGACGCTCGCCGCGCTGCGACGGGCCATCGCCCACGCCACCCAAACCAGCCGGGCCGCCTGACGCGGTCCGGTGCGGCCGTACGGGCGCCTGTCACCGAGGAGATCCGGCGGCGAGCCACCGACGCCGACCAACTCGACGTCCTCGCTGTGCGCGGGCTGGGAATCCTCGGCCTGAACGACTCGCTATTGCGGCCGGCGCTGATCGGCCCACCTCCCGCCGATCACGACGCGGCGGAGGCCGGGCGTACCCACAGCGTGGCGTGGCCGAGGGCGGCGAGGGCGACCAACGGGACCGGGCTCTGCGGGACGGTCCCGGTGACCGCGACCAGACTCCGCTCGCCGGTCTGCACCTCGTCCGCGGTGCAGACCAGCTCCGCCGTCGCGACAAGCTCCCACGACGGATCGCTGGCACAGACCCGCCGGCCGGTCCTCTTGCCCGCAGCCAGCAGCCCGGCCATCTCCGGCCATGCCTTCAGGTCGCCGGCCAGCTCCAGGACGATCGGCCGGCCCGCCGCCCGATCAGCCAGCAGTTCCAGGGCCCTCGGCAGGTTGGCCACATCGTCGTAGTGCGGTGTGATCAACGTCGGCGTCACCGACGCCGCCGCCACGGCGACCACGAGGGCAGCCACGGCAGCCCGGCCCCGCCAGGCTGCGCTGACCGCCTCCCCCAAGGAGAGCACGACCACGACGGTCAGCAGCAAGGGCAGCACCCGGGAGAAGAGGCCGACGTAGATCTCCGAAAGGTGGTCGATGCCGAACTGGGCATACGCCGCGAAGAGCGCCGTCCCGAGACCCACCAAGGCGGTCAGCGTACGCAGCAGGCTACGTCGGGGCCCGTCGGGCAGCCGGCGGGTCAGCCAGATGGCGGCCGCGAACAGGGCCACCGCCGCCACCGGACGGAGTACCGGGTAGCCGCCGGGCCAGAACACCAGCACATAGCCGAGCGTGGACACCGGAGAATGGCCGTCCCGCTTCGATGCGCCATAGGAGAGGTACTTACCGAACTCCCCGGGCCAGTGCAGGACAAGGTCGAGCACGATCGGGAAGGCGAACACGCCGATCACGCCGAGCATGAGCAGCAACGCACCCCGGTCGTCACGCCCGAAGGCGGGCCGGCCGTCGCGCCGGCGCCGGTACACCAGAATGGCGATCGCGGTTGTGGCGATGGCGGGCGCGATGGAGAGGAACTCGGCGTGGCCATGCACGAGCAGCCCGCCGGCGAACGCCACCGCCCACAGGTGCCCGACCCGACCCGCCGCGACCGACGCCGCCGCCACGAGCAGCAGCAGGAACGGCGCGGTGTACAGCAGCGGCATCCAGGTCCGGGCGATCATGTCGCCGTAGCAGGCGAAGTACCCGAGCATCGCCGCGCCGGCCAGCACCGTCGCCGGCCACGAGCGCAGCCATTGCGACAACAGCGTCAGCGTGATCGCCACGAGCAGCGCGTTGAGCACCAGCACCGCGACCATCTGGCCGTTCCACGGCGACGGCACGATGCCCAGGACGTCGTGGAACAGCCACTCGCCGAAGGCGTGGACGTAGAGGAACGCCGGCCCGGGATGATGGAAACCGACCCGTGAGTAGTTGCCGACGAGCAGGTCGAAATGCTTGGCGCGCAGGGCGAGGATCGAGTTCGAGGCGGAGTCACCGCCATCGTTGATCTCCAAGGAGAACAGCACACTGTTGCGCACCAGTAGCAGTGTCGCCAGCGCCACGAATGACGCACCGAAGACCACCGGCCAGCGCGGTCCGATCGGCCGCGAGCGCGACACCGCTGCGGCACCGGGTTCACCCGCCGCAGCGGGGATCCGGGCCGCGCCGTCGAGGTGCGCGTGACTGTCGAATCCTGTCTCAACCATCGCAGGGCGCGATGTTACGGCAAACCCGCGTCCGGAGCAGGTCCCAGGATCACGTCTTGAGGCAGGTGTACCGGATGCTACCGACCTTGACCTCGAGTTGCCTGCCGTCCGAACTCGGCGACGCGGTCAGCTGCGAATGACCGCCGTACCGACCGCTGGCGCTCAGGACCGCACTCTTACCGGCCGAGTCCGGCACCCCCGTGACGGTGTACCGGTCGTCGGAGGACCGGTCGGGTGTGATGGTGAGCGTGCCGCTGTCAAGGCTCCAGGTACCGCTCTGTAACGTCCGGCCGGTGACTGAGCGGACCGAGTACGTCGTATTGGTGATCACCACGGTGAAGTTGCGGCCATAGTCGTCGTACGAGTATTCGCTGTCGTACGAGTTGCAGGACCAGGTACCCACCGCCATCGCGGTCAGCGAGCTCTTCACCATCAGCAGGACTGCGGTGGCGGTGACAGCCGCCAGGAGCAGCACGCCGCTGATCACCAACGTCACCATCAGGCCACGACGCCGCAGCGGTGCCGCGCCGGGCTGCGGTTCACTGCTCCAACCCAGCTCCGGGTACTGGGCCGGCGCGCCGGACTGCGGTACGGGTAGCGCACCGGAGCCGGCGGCGTCATGGGCCCACAGCCAGTGCACCGCGGTGAGCTGGTGGTGTAACTGGCCCAGTAGGGCGGAATCGAAGCTCGCCGCGGTGGCCAGCGCGGTGGTGGCGGCGAGTTGGGCCTGCGGACTCTGTGGCTCCTGCTCCAGCTGCTCCAGGGCACGCGCGCCCGGCTCGGTGGCCCGCAGCCAGTCCGAGACCAGCCGACGAAGCTCAGCGACGACGCTGTCGCTGGTCCGGGCCGGTCCATCGGCCGGATGGGCAGCGAGGATCTGGATCGCGTTCCTGCAGACTTCGATCGGGTCCACGGTGGCCCTCTCCCTGGGTTGGTTCCCGGACGCCCTCCGGGGCGGGCAGAACTACTACCTACACTCATCGATGCAGGCACGTCAATGGATCGAAGACTTCATCCCGTGGAGCAACGTCCGCGATGCCGATCCCGACACGGCCCCGAGGCGGCCACTGTCACCTACACCCCGGAGAGCCAGTCGTACAGGTCGCCTACCCAGCCGGTCTGCATCAGGAAGCCGATTCCGGCCGCCACGAAGAACAGGCCGGTCAGCGCGTGTGCGCCTTTGGCGGTACGCCGGGTGCGCCCCAACCGGTGCACCAGGACCATCCGGCCCAGCAACCGGGCGAGGATGAAGACGCCTCCAGCCACGACCACCACGGTGCCGAACTCCAGCAGCGGCCGGTCCAGTTTGCCGGGCACCGTGGCTGCCCAGATTCCCCAGCAGACGAAGGCGAAGAAGGCTCCCGAGGCGGTCACCTCCCAGCCCCGCTTGAGCAGCCGCGGGTCCTCCCGGGGGGCGCGTCGCACCGGCAGGGGCGCCTGCGGCCCGACGACTCCGGTCGGGTCGGCCGGCTTGGGCGCCGGCACGCTGGCCCGGCCGACCATCTGACGGGCGGCCCTGGCGAGGGCGTTCTGGCTGTCCTGGGGGGTGGCGCCGGCGACCCGGGTGGCAGCCGGTACCGCAGCGCCGCCCACCCGCACCCCACCGACGGCCGACGCACCGCCGAGCTGGGCGGCTACGGCGGTCGGCGCTGCCGCGACCCGGGTCTGGGCAACGGGTGCGCCGCCGACCGTCGCCCGGGGCCCCATCGTGTCGCGGAGCTGGACCAGTTCGCGCTCAAGCCGCTCAATACGCTGGAACGCATCGGTCTCCGTACCGCCGACCGCGGTACGGGCCCGGCCGACCGCGCGGTGCGGATCGCTCGCCGGCTCCGTCCAGTCCACCCCGATGTCAGCGATACCGCTCTGGCGTACCAGCTCGCCCAGCCGGTCCACCCAGCCGCCGAGGTCCACTGTGGAGGGACGGTCACCGGGCCGGTCGGCCACCGGGGCGTGCAGGTGGCTGCGCAGCGCGGGCAGCCGCTCCAGCACCGGGTGGCGTTTGAGGACCGCCCAGCCCGGCGGGACCGAACCGCCGCCGGGCGGGGCGGGGCGCTGCCCGGACGAGCCGGCCTCACGGGGGTACTCGCCGGTGACCAGGTAGTACGCCACGGCGCCGAAGCCGTGGACATCGTAGCCGGGGCTGAGCTGGCTCACCCCGCCGAGCGCCTCCGGCCCACCCGACTCCAGGGTGTACGCGATCTGCGTGATCTCCTCGACGCGCAGGTACCGCGCCCCGGTGAAGTCGATCAGGCGCACGTCGCCGTTGGCCAACACCATGACGTTGGACGGCTTGACGTCCATGTGCAGCACCGGGGTGGCGCCCAGGTGCTCCGGGCGGTGCAGGGCACGCAGCACCCCGGCGAGGGTACGCAACGCGCCGATCCCGTTCAGCCGCGGCGCGGCGCCCAGCCCGGCACGCCGGGTCACGTACTCCTTCAGGTTGATCCCGTGCAGGTAGTCGTACACCTGATAGGGCAAGGGATCGGCCTGCGCGGGCTGCTGGCCGGGCGGGTGCGGCGGCGGGCCGTAGAAGCCGTCGGCGCGCCGGCAGATGCCGGTGACCCCGCGGTTGTTGAGATCCATCAACGCCGCGTCGCCCTTGTCCCAGGAGCGCAACTCGTCGACGAGTGGCCGGCGCGGGTCGACCCGGAACACCTTCACGGTCACCGGTGCCGACGACACCCCGCCGCAGAGCCGGACCGCGCGGTACACATCCGCCTGGCCGCCCGAGCCGAGGTGCGCGACGAGCCGGTACCGCTGGAAGGTCTCCGGCAGCGGGCTCGCCGGGCCGCAGACCAGATCCAGCAGCTCGCGGCCACCCCTCGGGTCACCGCCTGCGGCGCCGTTCTTCGCCATGCTCACCTCCCCGTACCCCCTCAGCGCCCCGCGGACCCTTCCGAGCGTAACCAGGTGACACGAGCCGACCGCGGGCCGCCGTCCGATCGTCGATCCGACCTGCCCCGACCTCGTCGGAGCTGTCGATGATCTGTCAGACGCGGTGCGGCGGCGACTACAGCGGGGGTGCGCGGTGCTCGCGCTCGTACTCCGCGATCTGCCGGATCCGCCGCAGATGCCGCTCCCCCTGCGAGAACCGGGTACCCAGGAACGCCGTGACGATCTGGGTCGCCTCATCCAGGGTGTGCATCCGCGCCCCGATGCCGACCACGTTCGCGTCGTTGTGTTCGCGGGCGAGCCGGGCCGTCTCGATGCTCCAGGCCAGCGCGGCCCGTACCCCGGCAACCTTGTTCGCGGCGATCTGCTCGCCGTTGCCGGAGCCGCCGACGACCACGCCCAGGCTGCCCGGGTCGGCAACCACCCGGGCCGCGGTGTGCAGGCAGTACCCCGGATAGTCGTCGTCGGGGTCGAAGGACGCCGGCCCCACGTCGACCACCTCGTACCCCAGCTCACCGAGTTGGCGTGCCAGATGCTCCTTCAGCTCATAGCCGGCATGGTCGGAGCCCAGGTACACCCGCATGCCGACCTCAGCTCTGCGCGCCGGGGCCGGCACCCGGCTCCGCGCCGAGCTCAGCGACGACCAGCCCGGCCCGCGCCTTCGGGGTGAACCAGGTGCTCTTGCGCGGCATCTTCAGCCGGGCCAAGTTCACCGCGACGAAGTCGTCGACGGTCACCGGCGCGATGAGTACCGCCAGCTCGGCCCGGCCCGCGTCGACCTCGCCGGCGAGCCAGCTCGCCGGGTAGTCGCCGCCGACATAGGTGATCCGCTTGTCCCCCGGGTCCAGCCCCAACGCGTCGCCGAAGAGGCGACTCTCGACGAGTGCGTGGTCGAGGTTGTCCACCACGCTGCCGGCGACTGCTCCGGGTGGCGGTGCCGGATCGGACGGCTGCGGACCGGAGCGGTCACGGGGCAGGGTGACCGCCCAGGTTCCGGCGCGGCTGTGCAGCTGCACCACGCCACCGGCCGACGGCACCTGCGGGGCAACCGACACCGGGCTGACCACGGCGCCGGCGTCTCTGAGCTGCTCGACCAGTTCCGCCGCGCCGGACGGCAGCTCACTCACCAGCCGGTTGTAGGGCTGGATGGCCACCGAGGCCGGGGTGGTGACGACGGCCAGGAAACGGGCCAGCCCCGCGGTCTGCGCGGCCAGGCTGCGGTGGTTGCCGTCGGCGACGACCAGATCGCCGCCGCCGGCCAGCGCCAGCAACCGGTCCCGGGTGTCGCCGGCGGCGAGCGCCCAGACCTCGTGGGTACGCCCGGCCGGGTCGGTGTCGGTGCTCGTGGCGGGGCCGGCCGAGTCCGCGGCAGCGGCGAGTGCCGCATGCAACTCGTCGCCGCGCCCGGTCTGCAGCAGCAGCACCGGTGAGAGCAGGTGCCCGATCGCCTGGGCCAGTGCCACCCGTTCGCGGACCTTCTCCAAGAAGACGTCCTCGTTGCGGATGACCAGCCCCGGCTCGTCCGGGCTGGTGGAGATCTGGTCGGTGTCCACCATGCACCACAGCCCGTACGCCGCAGTGCCCTCGCCACCGGTGATCCGGTACAGCGCCGCCACGTCGTCATGCGCGGCGTACCGGCCCGCGGCCTTGGCCGCCGCCAGTCGCGCCACGGCGTCCGGCAGACATTCGGCGAAGCTGCGCCCGACACTCTGCGGCGCACGGTGGGGCATCTCCACCGCCAACGCGCTGGACGGGTTGGCCGCGATGATCCCGGTGATCTCCGCGTCGTCGGCGAACTCGTCATAGTTCGCCGCCCCGGTGCCGCCGGTGGAGAGCCAGGCACGGGCAATCGGATGGGCGACGTTCATGGCTGGTGACGGTAGCGGCCGGTCACCGGCGGTGCCGCCCCGGGGCCCGTACCTGTGACTCCGGCGATGCCGACCCGGTTGGCGAAGCCTGGGCGACCGGCGCGGGTGAGGTGGTCGGCCCGGCGGGGTCGAGGAACTGCGGCACGTGCGGCACCTGCGGTGCCAGGAACATCGGCGCCCGGTCCAACGCAGCCGCCACCGGTGCCGACCGGCGGCTCGTATCCAGCGCCTGCGCGGAGACCACCACCGGAGTGGCCAGCAAGGCAATGACGTCATCGGGCAGGTCGGGGAGCAGTTGCTTCCAGGCCCGCTCCTCGACCGACCAGCTCGTTGCCGAGCGGCTCTCGTCGACGTCGGCGGTACCCGTGATGCCAGCGGTGTTCTGCCTGACCGCGACCTGAAGGCTGGTCGACACGCGAAAGACCTCCCTCGAACTCCACGAGCGCTACCGTCGTATAACGATGGGTCTGGCGCCGCGTGACGCCGACCACGCAGGCGCATGACAGTATTCGATCTGCACCGTCGGCGCTGACGGCGCACGACGCGTGGATGGAGACGACACCGTGGCCGGAGTTCGCAACCTCAGGCAGGTCGAGGCGGCGCAGCGCGCCCGGCTCCTCGATATCGCCGGGTACGACATCACCCTCGACCTGAGCGACGCCGGTGCCGGGGCCCGCACCTTCCGTTCGGTCACCGAGATCCGGTTCACCAGCGCCGAGCTGGGTGCGACGACGTTCATCGAGGTCGCTGCCGACGGAATCCGCAGCGCGACGCTCAACGGCACGCCGGTGGAGCTCTCCGCCTGGTCCGCCGAGACCGGGCTGGTCCTGCCCCACCTGGCCGGGGACAACGTCCTCGTGGTCGACGCCGACTTCCCGTACTCCACGACCGGGCAGGGCCTGCACCGCAGCGTGGATCCGGTCGACAACGAGGTGTACCTCTACAGCCAGTTCGAGACGGCGGACGCGCAGCGGGTGTACGCCTGCTTCGACCAGCCCGATCTGAAGGCGGAGTACACCTGGCACGTCACCGCACCGGCGCACTGGCGACTCGTGTCGAACGCGCCGGTCGAGCGGGAAGAGGCCACGGACGGCGCAGCCGGTGAGCCGCAGGCGGCCGCGGGCGCGGCCGTGAAGACCGTGCATTTTGCCCGGTCGGCGCGGATGAGCACCTACGTGACCGCGCTCTGCGGCGGGCCGTACCACGAGGTACGCGAGAGCCATGACGGTATCGACCTGGGCGTCTTCTGCCGGCGCTCGATGGCGCAGTACCTCGACGCCGACGAGATCCTGCTCATCACCAAGCAGGGCTTCGACTTCTTCCACGAACAGTTCGGGGTGCGCTACCCGCTGGCCAAGTACGACCAGGTGTACACCCCGGAGTTCAACGCCGGGGCGATGGAGAACTTCGGCTGCGTGGTGCATGCCGAACAGCACTACATCTACCGTTCACCCGTCACCGACTTCGAGTACGAGCAACGCGCCAACACGATCCTGCACGAGATGGCGCACATGTGGTTCGGCGACCTGGTGACCATGCGCTGGTGGGATGACCTGTGGCTGAACGAGTCGTTCGCCGAGTGGGCCAGCCACTGGTGCAACACCAACGCCACCCGGTTCACCGATGCGTGGACGACGTTCCTGTCGGTACGCAAGAACTGGGGGTACCGCCAGGATCAGCTCTCGTCCACGCATCCGGTGTACTGCGAGATGCCCGACGTCAACGCGGTCGAGGTGAACTTCGACGGCATCACGTACGCCAAGGGCGCCAGCGTCATCAAGCAACTCGTCGCCTACGTCGGCATCGACGCGTTCCTGGCCGGGCTGCGGGCGTACTTCACCACCCACGCGTGGGGCAACGCCACCTTCGACGACCTGTTGACCGCGCTGGAGTCCGCGTCCGGCCGCGAGCTGCGCAAGTTTGCCGCCCAGTGGCTGGAGACCGCACAGGTCAACACGCTGCGCCCGGAGTTGGAGATCGGCCCGGACGGCGCGTACACCCGGGTCTCGGTGGTCCAGGAGGCGCCCGAGCGGTACCCGACCCTGCGCACGCACCGGATCGGGATCGGCCTGTACGACGCGACCCAGGGCGGCGCGCTGGTCCGCCGGCAGCGCCTCGAACTCGACATCGACGGTGCGCGCACCGAGATTGCCGGGCTGGTCGGGTTGCCCGCTGCGGACGTACTGCTGGTCAACGACGACGACCTCAGCTACGCGAAGCTGCGCCTCGACGAGCGGTCCCTGGCGTCCGTGGTGGAGCACGTCAGCGGCCTGGACAACCCGCTCGCCCGGGGACTGTGCTGGGCCGCCGCCTGGGACATGGTCCGCGACGGTGAACTCGCGGCGCGCGACTACCTGCGGATGGTCACCACCGGCCTGCCCACCGAGCGCGACATCAACCTGGTCACCGCCACCCTCGCTCAGGCGCGGTCGGCGCTGACCTTCTACGCCGACCCGGGCTGGGCGCCGGAGGGTTGGCAACGGCTGGCCCGGGTCACCGAGCACGTGCTCACCGAGGCCGCGCCGGGCAGCGGGTTCCAGCTGGTCTGGGCCCGGGCGTACGCCGCCTGTGCGCGCAACGTGGCCGACCTGGCGGTACTCGCCGACTGGCTGGCCGGCACGGACGTACCGGAGGGGATGACCGTCGCGGCCGACCTGCGCTGGAGCTTCCTGCAGGCACTCGCGGCCGGCGGGGCGCACGGTTCCGACGAGATCGAGGCGGAGCTCGCCGCGGATCGTACGGCCAGTGGCGAGCGTCAGGCCGCGCTGGCCCGCGCACTCCTACCGACCGCGCAGTCCAAGGCGCAGACCTGGCAGCGGCTGGTCGAGGATGCCACCCTGCCGAACTGGCTGCAGCGTTCACTGCTGCAGGGCTTCCAGCACTCCGCTCAGGTGACGCTCACCGCGCCGTACGCGGAGCGGTACTTCGAGGCGGTGGCGCCGATCTGGGCGAGCCGGGACAGCGAACCCGCCCAGGACTTCGTGGAGGCTGCCTTCCCGGCGTACCAGGTCAGCGCCCAGACGGTGGCACTGGCCGATGCCTGGCTGGCCCGCGACGGCCAGCCGGCACCGCTACGCCGGCTCGTCGCCGAAGGCCGCGACGGTGTGGTCCGCGCACTGCGGGCCCGGGCCAGGGACTCGGCCGCGTCGTAGCTCGGTCAGGACCTGCCGGCGTGCTCGGCAAGTTGGGCCAGGCCGGCGATAATACCGCCGGCCAGATCGCCGCCGGCGAATGCCGCGGTCATCGACAACGCGGCCAGCTTGCAGGCCCGGTCCGGCAGCCGCCTACCCGCCACCGAGCCGGTCACGATCTCCAGCACCCGCTGGTTGGGGGCCACCGCCAGCAACACCGAACGGGCCGGCTCCGGGAGTTGGCCGTGCAGCTTCTCGGCGCACCCGCGCACCGGCTCGTCGAGCTCGCCCAGGTACAGGCTGAAGGTGAGCCCGGTTGAGGAGTCAGCGACGCGCATCGCCTCGTCCAGGCGCAGCAGTTGCCGCGTGGTGAACGGCCCCTCGCTCAACTCCGGCCGCCGGTCTGCCCCGGTGCCCTGCTCACCAGGTGTCACTTGCGCCTCCCGTCGCGCCGCGCAGCGCCGAATCGTCGGCCGGCCACTCGCCCGCCGGGTCCGCACCGCCGGCCGCGGGCAGCGCCGGGACTTCCCCCCGGTGCCCCGCTGGCAGCGCCGCTGCGGTACCGGCCGCCGCGGACCCGGCTCCCGCCGCGGAGAGGTACCAGACCGGCCGGAACGTGAACGCCCGGCCAGGCCGGTAGCGCCTGCCGCGCTGGGAACTTCCGGCGTACACCACGCCGTAGATCGCGGCGACCACGGCGCCGGGGATGCCGACGAAGATGAGCACCGTCTCGATGGCCGACAAGCTCAACCGCTCCCAGGCGTCGAAGGGACACAGGACCGGTCCTCACGGTAGCGGTCCGACCTGGTCGGCGGGGCGTCAGGGTGCTTTACGCCCTACCCCGGTGGGCGGCATCGGCCGCTCAGGCGACTTCGGGCAGATCCAGCCAGTCAGCCCAGCGCGGATCGGGTGCGCGGTGGCCGAGCACCCGCCAGGCCGCACCCTTCGGCGCGGTCGGCGTCGCGCTCAGCCGCCAACCCAACTCAGCCGGCGTACGGTCACCCTTGCTGTGGTTGCAGCGGGCGCACGCGGCGACGACGTTCTCCCAGGCGTGCCGCCCGCCTCGGCTGCGCGGCATGACATGGTCGATGGTCTCGGCGGGAGCGCGACAGTACGCGCAGCGGCCCCCGTCGCGGGCGAAGATCGCTCGGCGGGACAGCCCGATGTGGGTGCGGTACGGCACCCGCACATATCTGTTCAGCCGGACCACCAGGGGTACCGGCAGCGCGGCGCGCGGGCTGTGCAGGACTCCGTCGCCGTCGGCGACACAGACCGCCTTGGCGGTGAGGATGAGGATGGCTGCCCGACGGACCGGAACGACACACAGCGGCTCAAACGTCGCGTTGAGCACCAACGCAGTGCTGGCTGTGGGTCGTATGTCAGGCATCGCTGCCCCCTTCTCGGCGCGGCAGTCCGTGGGCCAATAGTCCCTGATAGATCCGACGATTGCACCCCCTATCCAGCCCCGCCGACACGGCCGCGGGGCGGGTACGGTACGAAACAAGGCGTGACCGGACAAGGCCTGACCACCACCATCCTGCTCGCCGACCCGCCCTCGCCCACGATGTCGTGCCCGGCCGGCGATGCGTGGTGCGCGCAGTTCTACCGGTGGACCGGTTCGGAGTGGCTCGCCACGAGCGGGTACTACGTGATCGTCAAACCGCTGCGGATCCTGCTGATCCTCGCCCTGGCGGGACTGGCCCGGTACGTCGCGCACCGGATGATCCAGCGGATTGTCCGCAGTACCACCACGGACAGCGCGCCGAGCCTGCTCCGGCCGCTGCACAAGCGGGTGCCTGCAGCACTGCGGGCCGCGGCCGGCCGGCTCTCCGAACGACGCCGCGAGCGGGCTGAGGCGCTCGGCTCGGTGCTGAGCAGCACCGCATCCATCGTTGTCGTCGTCATCACCGCCATGACGGTGCTCGGCGAACTCGGCGTCGACCTGGCACCGATCCTCGCCAGCGCCGGTATCGCCGGACTGGCCATCGGCTTCGGTGCCCAGAACCTGGTCAAGGACTTCATTGCCGGGCTGTTCATGCTGCTGGAGGACCAGTACGGAATCGGGGACGTGGTTGACCTCGGCAACGGGGTGTGCGGCACGGTCGAGGCCGTCGGGCTGCGGGTGACGACGGTCCGCGACGACACGGGCATCATCTGGTACGTCCGCAACGGCGGAATCGACCGGGTCGGCAACAAGAGCCAGGGCTCCGGTGGCGAGAGTTCCGGTGGCGAGAGTTCCGGTGGCAACGAGAGTTCCGGCGGCAGCCAGGGTTCCCGTGGTGCCCGGCGCTCCAGCGCCGAGGAGAGTTTCGGCATCGAGGACGGTTTCAGCATGGACAGCGCCTGATTCGTCGCATCGCGGACAAGCCTGAGGCTGGCCGCACGGCCCGCTCCTACGATGGGTCGGTGTCCGACGCCGAGCGCACCACGGACCGCGCCGAGCGTGCCGCTGACCGTCCGGCCGCCTTCTGTGAGCTGTTCGCGAACAAGGAGTTCCGCGCCCTCTCCTCGGCCAGCGCGCTCTCCTGGTTCGGCGACGCGATGGCCCGCGCGGCGGTCACCGCGCTGGTCTACCGGGAGACCCACTCGGTGCTGCTGGCCGGCGCCACGTTCGCGATCAGCTACCTGCCCTGGCTCGGCCCCGGCCCGGTGCTGGCCGCGCTCGCCGAGCGGTACCCGGCCCGCCGCGTCATGGTCGTCTGCGATCTCGCCCGCATGGTCAGCATGGCCCTCGTCGCGATCCCCGGCCTGCCCGTCCCGGTCATGCTGCTGCTGGTCTTCGGTACCGCCCTGCTCAACCCGCCGTTCGACGCGGCCCGGGCGGCACTGCTTCCCCGGGTACTCGACAACGACCGGTACGTGCTCGCGCTGGCCCTGCAGGGCACCACGACACAGGCGACGCTGATCCTCGGATATGCCGCCGGCGGTACCGTCGCCGCGTACGACCCGCGGCTGGCGCTGCTCTTCGACGCCGCCACCTTCGGCATCTCGGGCTGCGCCATCGGCCTCGGGCTGCACGCCCGGGAGCCGGGCCTGCCCGCCGCCGCGCGCAGCAACCTGCTGCGGGAGACCGCCCAGGGGTTCGGCCTGGTCTTCGGTACACCGGCGCTGCGGGCGATCGCGCTCGTGGTCTTCGGCAGCACGCTCTTCACGATCGTGCCGGAGGGGTTGGCCGCCGGCTGGGCCGCACAGTTGACCGGATCGGCCCAGCAGCGCGGTTGGGCGCAAGGACTGATCATGACGGCCGCTCCGGTCGGCTGGGTGGTGAGCAGCCTGCTCGTCGGCCGCCTGGTACGCCCGTCCAGCCGCCGGTGGCTGATCCGGTACGCCACACTGCTGGCGCCGCTCACCCTGGTGCCCGCGCTCGCCACCCCACCGGTCGTGCTGGTGGTCGCGATCAGCGGCGCGGGCGGGCTCGCCAGCGGCGTGCTGATCCCGCTCGCCAACGGGCTGTTCGTGCAGGCCCTGCCGGACGGGTTCCGGGCCCGTGCCTTCGGCGTCATGCAGAGCGGCGTCCTGTTGAGCCAGGCAGCGGCGGTACTGGTCGTCGGGGCGCTCGCCGACCGGCTCCCGCTGCCGTTGGTGGTCGGCTGCTGGGGACTCGGCGGGGTGGTGCTGATGCTGGCCGTACTGCTCACCTGGCCGAGCCCCGGGCGGTTCGCCGAGGCGATCACCGCCGCGCGGGCCGGATCCGACCGCCCGTCCCCGGACCACCCGCCGACCGCGGACCCGGCCGCCGAAGCCACGGCGATACCGGCCGCCGACGCCACCGCGGGCCCGGCCGCCGACGCCACGGCGGCCGTACCGCCAGCCCAGCGAAAGCGCCGCATGCCCGTCGCCAGGTGATTAGCCTGGAATGCGAGCTACTTGGCTATGTGGGGTTGATTGATGGTCCAGGCCGTGCTCCCCCCGCGGCACGCGGTCGGGGACCTCTTGGTGAAGGCCGGGCTGCTGACGCCGCAGCAGATGGCCGACGCCGTACACGCGCGGGTCCGCACCGGCTCCCGACTCGAGAACATCGTCATCGCCGAAGGCCTGGTACGGCGGGCGCAGGTGTACCGCACGCTGGCCGAAGCGTGGGATCTGCTGTACCTGGACGATCTGAACGCCGAGGAGTTCGACCTCGACCTGCTGGAGCAGCTGGACCCTGCCGTACTGGTCGGTGAGGGCTGGTTCCCGGTGCGCCACCTCAGCGCGGACCACGTACTGGTCGCCACCGCCGAACCGCCGACCGATGAACGGCGCGCGCACGTCGCCGACCAGCTCGGCGCCCAGGTGGTCTTCGCCGCTGCCACCGGCGTGGACATCGATGCCGCTGTGGTGCGTACCTTCCGCGGGCAGGTACTCGACGAGGCCTGCCTCGGCTTGTGGCGGCGCGACCAGGAGCACTCCGCCCGCAGCGTGCTGAACCTGCGGCAGCGGCTCAGCTACAGCGCGGCGCTGGTGGCGTTCGTCGCCGCCGCGGTCTGGGCCCCCCGCGCCACGGTGGCGGTACTGGCCGTGCTGATCGGGACGGCGTTCCTGGTCAGCGTCGGCTTCAAGTTCGTCATGTGCTTCACCGGCGCCAGCCATGAGCACCTGCAGACGGTGACGGCCCAGGACGTCGAGGCGCTACGCGACGAGGACCTGCCGCTGTACACGGTGCTGGTGCCGGTGTACCGGGAGGCCGAGGTGATCTCCGATCTGATCGCCAACCTGGGCGCGCTGGACTACCCGGCAGCGAAGCTGGAGATCCTGCTCCTGCTGGAGGAGGACGACGAGGTGACCGCCGCTGCCGCCCGGGCGGCGGATCCGCCGGAGACGATCACCTTCGTCACCGTGCCGCGCGGGCATCCGCAGACCAAGCCCAAGGCGTGCAACGTCGGGCTCTTCCTGGCCCGCGGCGACCTGCTGGTCATCTACGACGCCGAGGACCGGCCGGACCCGGACCAGCTCAAACGCGCGGTGGTGGCGTTCAACTCCGCCGACGACGACCTCGTCTGCGTGCAGGCGGCGCTGAACTACTGGAACGCCCACGAGAACCTGCTGACCCGGATGTTCACCCTGGAGTACTCGTTCTGGTTCGACTACATGCTGCCCGGGCTGGAGATCTACGGCATGCCGATCCCGCTCGGCGGTACCTCCAACCACTTCCGCACCGACGCGCTGCGCCGCCTCGGCGGCTGGGATCCGTTCAACGTCACCGAGGACGCCGATCTCGGGATCCGCGCGGCGGCCCTGGGCAAGACCGTCGGCGTGATCGATTCCACCACGTACGAGGAGGCCAACCGGGCGTACGGCAACTTCGTCCGGCAGCGCTCCCGCTGGATCAAGGGGTACCTGCAGACCGCGCTGGTGCACCTGCGCCACCCGGTGCGCCTGGTCCGCAGCACCGGATGGCGGGCCGCAGCGGGATTCGTGCTGCTGATCGGCGGTACGCCCGTCTCGTTTCTGTGCGTGCCACCGCTGTACGCGCTCTTCGTGGTGTCGTTGCTGGTATCCCCGAGGTCGCTGACCCCGTACTTCCCGGCCTGGACGCTCTGGGTCAGCCTGGTCAACCTGCTCGTCGGCAACGCGCTGATGATCTACGTGTCGATGATGGGCGCGTTCAAGCGCAACCGGTACTCCCTTGCCGTCTGGGCGCTGCTCAACCCGTTCTACTGGCTACTGCACTCCGTGGCGGCGTACAAGGCGCTGTGGCAGTTGGTCACCCGGCCGCATCACTGGGAGAAGACCGCGCATGGCCTCAGCACGCTTCACGATCCGGCCCTCGCCGCGGCACGCCAGGCCGCTTCCGCGCCCGCCCCGGCCGGCTGACTCGGCGCGCCGCTGGCCCGCCCGCGCTCCGGCGCGCTGGGCCCTGCGGCTGGCGCTGGCCACGCCGTACCTGCTGATCGCCGCAGCGACCACCCGGAACAGCCCCGGGCGGGCCAACGCCGCGCTGATCGAGCACGCCAGCCAGGTCCGCTGGGATAGTCCACAGTGGAGCTTTATCCGCGATCTGTACCCGCCGGCTCCGACCACGATCGCCGCGGTGCTGCCCGACGCCGCCGTCACCCTGGCCTGCCTGGGCGCGCTCTGCGCCGGGGTCGTGCTGGGCCTGGCCGCCGAGCGCCTGCGCCAACTCCGGCTGCCCTGGTGGACAGCGGTACCGGTGCTGCTGAGCCTCGGCGCGACGCCGCTGTTCTGGCTCACCGCGACCCGTGACCTGGCCGGCTTCGCCGGCTTGGCGCTGCTCGCCTCGGCCATCGCCGGGGTGCTGCGCTTCACCTTCAACGGTGAGACCCAGGGCGGTTTCCGGGCCGGGCTCGCGCTCGGCGCGGCAGCCGCCTTCGACCTGGCCGCGCTGGGCTACTCGGTGGTACTGGGACTGGTCGCGTCCCTGGTCGCCCGGCTGCGCCATCGGGGGGTACCGCACCTGACCCACGCGGTCACCCTCGTCGTGCTCTTCCCCACGGCAGCCAGCATCGCCGGTTGGCTGTTCCTGGAGTGGCGCTTCACCGGCTCGGTCTTCTACACCGGCCCGCAGCAGGGACGGCTCTTCGCCTTTGCCGACGGGGTACCCACGGCGGCGCTCGACGCTGTGGTCGGCACCGTGGTCGCGGCGGCGCTCACCCCGCTGCTGCTGATCGCCTTCGCGGTGCTGATCCGGACCAGGCCGGCCCGGGCGGTACTGCTCGCGCTGCCGGTCGCCGGGCTGGCCCTGAGTACCTTCGTCGGGCTGTGGAGCGCGCAGGGCCGCGACCAGGTGATCCTGGCGCTGGTGGCGGCAATGGCGTTGCCAGCCCGCCCCGGGCGTCGGCTCGCCGTCGTGGTCGCCGCAGCCGCCCTCTGCCAACTCGCGCTCTGCTGGGTGACCACCCTCGCGCACCTGCGGTGAGCCCGGACCGGCGCCCGGGAGCTGGCAGGATGGACGGGTGACCACCCCCGCGACCTCAGCCGCCGGCCAGCCCACCTTCTACGACCTGGTCGGGGGCGAAGCCACCTTCCGGGTGCTCGTCGACGAGTTCTACGCCGGAGTCGCCGACGACCCGCTGCTGCGCCCGCTCTACCCCGAGGCTGACCTGGGCCCGGCTGCCGAGCGGCTGCGACTCTTCCTCAGCCAGTACTGGGGTGGCCCGGACACCTACTCCGCACAGCGCGGCCACCCGCGGCTGCGCCTGCGGCACGCCCCGTTCCGGGTCGGCCCGGCCGAGCGCGACGCGTGGCTACACCACATGCGCCGCGCCGTCGACGCCCTCGGGCTGCCGGCCGAGCACGCAACGACGCTCTGGGAGTACCTGCAACGCGCCGCGCACTTCATGGTGAACACCTTCGACGAGGCGCCGTAGCGGACGTCGAGCGCTGCTGGCCGACCCGGGCGTCGGACCCGGTAGGCGCCCGCCGTCAGTGGTCAGCCTTCTGCACGTAGCGGCAGGAACGCGCGCATGATGTCAATGTTGGCGACAAGCCCCCCACCGGCCCGGCGGACAAGGCCCGCCTTGAGCAACTCGTTCACGTCGCGAGTGATCGTTTTACTCTGCTTGCCGTGGTAACCGAGCGCGACCCGCGGCGAAATCTCGGGCAGCTTGCTCTGCGGGACCGGTTCTTTGCGGCCCGTCAGGTCCAGCACAATGTGCTTCTGGCGACGCCTGGCAGGCGTGTCGGCATCACGGAAGAAGTCGTGGACAAAGTTCTCCCACGTCACCCGGAGCTGCTCGTCGCGGATCACACTGAGCTGGTCGCGGAGCTCATCGACAAAACCCTGCATCGCGTAATGAAGGAATCTGTCCACTTCGTACGGTGCCCTGCTCGTGCGGGCAAGCTCCCGGTAGTACGCGTCGCGGGTCTTGTTGTAGAAGTCCGACATCAGGTGCGCGGCGGGCAACGGCACTCCGGCCTGGATGAGCAGCTGGAACTCGACAAGCCGCGCCGTACGCCCGTTGCCGTCGCCGAACGGATGGATCCAGGCGATGTACAGATGTGCGAGGACGGCTCTGACAATCGCGATCGCGAACGTCATCGAGCCATCGGATACCTGCAGATCGTTGAGCCACGAGCACATCCGGGCGAGCAGGTACCCGCAGTCCGCGGCCGGAGCGCCCCGGTACCGCTGTACACCGACGCTGTGCATACGCACCTCACCCGCAACGACGCCCTCGTCCAGCTCGAGCCCGTCGAGCACCTGCCGGTTGAAGCGGGTGACCCGTTGCGCAGTGAGCTCCATCGGCCGGCGCCCGACGAGGTCAGCGACGATCTCATTGCACGCCAAGAGGATGTTGTCGATCTCCCGGCCCAGATACTCGCGCGACGGCGGTAGGTCGAGATCCCCGGTCACCCGACGCAGGACCTCCTCCTCGGAGAGGGTGTTGCCCTCGATGCTCGTCGTACCGTGCAGGCCCTTGCTCAGGTAGATCTGGTGGAGGCGACGCGCGACGGCCGGGCTGAGCGGGACACCGGCGATGTGCTGGCATTTGGACTCCGCCTCGCCGAGCAGGAGCCACGTCTTGTGCGACAACTTCGTAAGGTCGACAACGAACGTTATCCATGGATGGGTCTCCTCATAAGACCTCTTCGTTGTCCCGGCCATGCGCGCTAACCCCTCAGCTATACAAGATATAGCTGATTTATAGCACGTTTTTTGTCCGCTTCGATGTCCGCGCGGTTGACCCCGAAAGATGCGTCAGGGCCGGTCAACGACCGGCCCTGACGTTCATGGGTGACTGAAGGGGCTCGAACCCTCGACCCCCGGGACCACAACCCGGTGCTCTGCCAGCTGAGCTACAGCCACCATGCCCACACGCCAACCCTAGGGAGCCGTGCGCGGTGCCGACCCATGATAGCCGGACCGGACCGCCGGGCGTCCAACGGGTATCAGCACGCTAATCTGCGGCGTGACCGTCGAGCAGCGCCGCGGCGACCGCCTTCGCCGACTCGACGTCGGGGCCGGGCAGTGCGACGAAGAGGGTACGCCGGTAGTACTCCAGCTCGCGGATGCTCTCCCGGATGTCGGCGAGGGCCCGGTGGGCCAGCCCCTTGGCCGGCTGACCGAAGTAGACCCGGGGGTACCAGCGCCGGCACAACTCCTTGATCGAGGAGACGTCGATCATGCGGTAGTGCAGATGATCATCGAGGCGGCCCATGTCCCGGGCGAGGAACCCGCGATCCGTGGCGATCGAGTTGCCGCAGAGCGGGGCGGTGCGCGCTTCCGGAACGTGGCTGCGGACGTACCCCAGAATCAGGTCCTCGGCCTCCGGGAGTGTCACGGTGCAGGCGCGCACGGCCTCGGTGAGTCCGGACCGCGCATGCATGTCCCGGACCACCTCGACCATCCCGGCCAGCGTCTCGTCGTCGGCGTGGATGACCACTTCGACGCCGTCGTCGACCGGCACCAGATCCGCATCGGTCACGATGGCCGCGACCTCCACCAGCTTGTCCCGCCCGAGGTCGAGCCCGGTCATCTCACAGTCGATCCACACCAGAAGATCATTCACTCTTGACAGGGTAGTCTCGCGCTCGGCATGAGAGCGCGCCAACACCAGACGGGACCGCGATGACCGCCACGACGCCCCCCTCCGGCAGCCGGCTGACCACCCGCTGGCGGGTGGTCACGGTGCTCGGGCTGGTCGTCGCCGCCGCGCTCGCGCACTACGGGTACGGCAACCGGCACAACCTCCTCGACCTGCGCATCTACACCGACGCGGTGCGCTGGTGGACCGGCGGGCGCGACCTGTACGACTACGGCCGGCCGGACCCGGTGATGGGGTCGCTGGGCTTCACCTACCCGCCGTTCGCCGCGGTCGTGCTGGCTCCGCTCGCCTGGATGCCCTTCAACCTGGTGATCGCCATCTACGTCACGATCTCCGGGCTTTCGCTGGTGCTCGTCACGTACCTGGTGACCGCCCCGCTCGCCGACCGGTTCAGCCAACCGCGCTGGTACGTGCTGGGGTTGGCGCTGCCGCTGGTGAGCTGGCTCGAACCGGTCCGCGAGACGTTCACCTTCGGTCAGATCAACGTGATCCTGGTGCTCCTCGTCGTCGCCGACCTGCTGGTCGCGGTACCCCGGGCGTCCCGGCTTGCCGGGGTCGGCATCGGACTGGCCGCGGCGATCAAACTGACGCCGGCGATCTTCATCGGGTACCTGCTGATCACCCGGCGCTGGCGTCCCGGACTGACCGCAATCGCGACAGCGGTCGGCGCCACCGGCCTCGCCGCGGCCGTCAACTGGCATGGCTCCTGGCGGTTCTGGACCAGCGAACTCTGGGACGCCCGCCGGGTCGGGCACCTCGAGCACATCCCCAACCAGTCATTGCTCGGGGCGCTGGCCCGGTTCGCGGCGCCCGCACCGCCGAACCGGCTGGTCTGGGCGGTGCTGGTGCTGGTCGTGCTCGGCTTCGGGCTGTGGCGGGCCCGACGCGCGGCACTGCGCGGCAACGAGCTCGCCGGCCTGACGTTGGCCGCGTTCACCGGAGCCCTGGTCTGCCCGATCACCTGGACGCATCACCTGATCTGGTTCATCCCGGCGCTGGTGCTGCTGATCGACGCGGCCGCCGATCGCGCCGGCACCCCGGCCCGGCGCCGGGGCCTCGGCGGGCTCGCGGTCGCGGTGTACCTCACGGTCACGGTGAGCGTGATCCAGTGGTACGACTGGGAGTTCGTGGACAGCCGGTACAACCACGGGGTCGTCGGGTTCCTGATCGACAACTCGTACATCCTGCTGATGCTCGTCCTGCTGGTGGTCCTGCCGGTGGACAGTTCGACGCGGCGGGTACTACCTGATCGGGATCTGGAGGGTGACCGTGTCCTGGTCGAACTCCGTGGTACGCAACGTCACCCGTAGTTCCCAGGTACCCGGATAGTCCAGCTGCACCTGGCCGAAGGCATGGGTGGCGGGCTCACCCGCCGGCACCAGCGACACTCCGAACGGCTCGATGCCCTTCTCCGGCAGCGCCATCGTCGCCTTCCACTCGACGACCTGCAGGGTTGCCCCGGCCAGCGTGTAGGCGAAGACGTGCAGCTCGTTGGTGCCGACATGTGGCGGCTCGAGCTGGACCTCCACCGAGTAGAGGCGGTGCGGGCTGGTCAGCTTCGCGTCGTACGGGCCGGTCCCGGTCTGCGCAGCGGCCGCCGGGGACTGCGCGTTGCGGGCCGGGGTGGTCTGTACCAGCGCCGACGTCGCGGTCAGCACCACCACCGCGATCGCCAACTCGGCGAGGATCGTCCGGCGCAGCCGCCCCGCACCCGCGGCAGGATTCTCACCACGCACCAGCCGGCGGGCGAACGCCGCGATCACGAGTACCAGCCCGAGCAGTGCGATCTTCAGCAGGACCAACCGCCCGTAGGTGGTACCGACCAACGCGCCCCACGACCCGATCTGCACCAGCGCCTGCACGGTACCGGTGAGCACGATGGCGCCGACCGCGTACGCCGCCCACCTCGACCAGACCGGCAGGATCGCGGTCAGCTCCTTCGGCTTCGCCTGGCGCAGCAGGAATCCGACGAGCACCACCAGGCCGCCCAGCCACAGGCTCATCGCTGCCAGATGCACCACGTCGGCAACGGCGGTCACCGCAGGCACGCTAGAGGCGCCGGCATGCCCGGAGACCGGCCAGGTCGCCAACCCCAGCGCCGCCAGCAGGACCAGCAGCACCCGGTCGGCCCGGCCCCCGCGGGGCCCGCCGTCGGGGCCGGGCCCGGCGACAACGGGATGCAGCAGCACCGCACAGGCCGCGATGATGCCCAGCCGCACCACGTGTGCCGCGCCGTACCGGCTTTCGAGCATGTCCCGCAACGCCGCCTCGGACCAGCTGAAGATGCGGTCTCCGCTGCTGTACGGCACCTGCAGGCACATCTCGGCGCCGGTACCCACGATCAGCGCGCCGAGGCCGGCGTAGACCAGCCGCACCGGGCCGCGCCGCGGCAACCGCCGGGGCCACAGCCGGACCAGCAGCACGGTCGACCCGATCACCAGCACCAGCCCCGCATAACCGATGCCGTGCGCCACCGCCAGCGCGGTCGCCACCGTCGGGTCAGTACCGGTGGCCGCCTGGTTCACGGCCGGTGGGGTGGTGCGGGTACGCACGGAGAACGGGCGGGAGCCGCTGACCGGGTGACTGTCCACCGAGTTCACCCGGTAGCTGACCAGGTATGTGCCGTCGAGGTCGTCGCTGGGGTTCAGCGGGATGTGCAGCTCGGACCCCTGCACGTTGGCGGTGTTCCGGTCCACCCGTGCGCCCTTCGGGTCGATCACCTGGACCTTGCCGGAGACGATCCGTACCGGCTCGGAGAAGTACAGCACCACCTCGGCCGGCAGCGAGGGGGCGATCTCGTCCTCGGCGGGGGACATCCGCAGCAGGGCAGCGTGCGCGCTGGCCGGTGCGGCGGGCGCGACGAGGACGGCGAGCAGCCCGAAGAGCAGCCCCGCCGCCGCGCTCACGAATCGACGCACCGTCATGACGATCGACCGTAGCTCATCAGCCGCCGGACGCCCGCAGCTGCTGGGCCGGCGCAGCTCGTCAAGGCCCGGGCGGTCGCGGCTCCTGGGCCGGCGCAGCTCGTCGAGGCCCAGGCGGTCGCGGCTCGTCAACCGGCAGAGGTTAGGTTGCGGGCATGAGCGATGAGCAAGCCCCGGTCCGGCTCTGCCCCGGCGACCGGGCACCCGACTTCACCCTGCCGACCGACACCGGCGAGATGTTGTCGCTGCAGAGCCTGCGCGGACGCAAGGTGGTGCTGTGGGTGTACCCGGCCGCGATGACCCCGGGCTGCACCACCCAGGCCTGCGACTTCCGGGACTCGCTGAGCTCGCTGCAGGCGGCTGGGCTCCAGGTCGTCGGCATCTCCCCGGACACCCCCGAGGCGCTGGCCCGGTTCCGCGAACGCGACGGGCTGACCTTCCCGCTCGTCGGGGACCGGGACAAGGCGGTGCTCACCGCGTACGGGGCCTAGAGCGC
>Ga0209515_10003110_pt1 | contig 24262 bp, 21 predicted proteins | sample Subgroupgradi54m_FD_187454 | JGI IMG/M metagenome (GOLD analysis project Ga0209515, IMG submission 187454) | Subsurface groundwater microbial communities from S. Glens Falls, New York, USA - GMW60B uncontaminated upgradient, 5.4 m (SPAdes)... ... | reverse complement strand
GTTGGCGTATCTTGGCGGGATCTTGTGCTGGGACCGGCCGGTGGCGCATGACCTCTTGCATGTGCTGCGTCTGCGCGCCTCAAGCGCCTCGGGACATTCCTCATGAAAACCATTCTATTTGTGGAAACCGGCTCAGGCTACGGCGGATCCGCGGTGTGTCTGGCGAGTCTGATCGAGTGGCTGGACCGGGCCGCGTATCGGCCGGTGGTGGCGTACTACCATGACGGCCTGGGGATTGAGCGGATTCAGCGCCAAGGCGTGCTGATGGTGCGGCTGCACCGCGGCCGCTCCTGGTGGGAATTGGTCCGTCTGATCCATCGCGAGCGTGTGGACTTGGTGCATGGCAACAACGATCTGTATTCCCATGTGGCCAGTGTGCTTGCCGCCAACTGGACGCGGCGGCCGTATCTCATGCACATGCGTGGCATCCGGGCGCTGACGCGTATTGAGCGCTGGCTGGCGCGCCGCATTACGCATTTCGTTGTGCTCTCCAAAATAGGCCAAGCGTTCTACATTAAGGAAGGGATGCCGGCGGAGCGCATCACCATGATCCATGATGCCCTGGACCTGGCGATGTTTAACGGTCGCTTGGATGGCCGGGCCATGCGCCGCTCGCTGGGCATTCCGGATGGCGCAGTGGTAGTGGGCATTGTCAGCCGCCTCGTGCCCAAGAAAGGGCACTGGGATCTGCTACACGCGGTGGCGCAACTCAGCCACGAGTTGCCGCAGGTGCGGTGTCTTATCGTCGGCGGCGATCCCGGGCCTCACGGGACGTATATGAAACAGCTCAAGGAGTTTACCCGTGCACTCAAGATTCAAGAGCGCGTCATCTTTACCGGATGGCGGGACGACATTCCCGCCGTCACAGCGAGCTTCGACATCGCCGTCCAGGCCTCTGAGTATCTGGAAGGTTTTGGGACCTCCATCTTGGAAGCCATGGCGCTGGGCAAACCCGTCGTGGCCACCGCGGTCGGCGCGATCCCAGAAGTCATCGAAGACGGAACGACCGGCCGGCTGGTGCCGCCAGCCAACCCGGATGCGCTGGCGGATGAATTGCGTCGACTGGTCGCCGACCGTGCGCTGCGGGAACGGTACGGGCGAGCGGGCCGCGAGCGTGTCGAGCAGTTGTTTGACCAGCGCAACCAGATAAAACAAGTTGAGGCACTCTATACTCAACTCCTCATGAATGGAGCACCCCTATGAGTCTCTTCGCGTTGCGCCGCCAGACGCAGCCCGCGTCGTCGATTGAAGAAGCCGCGCCCGTGCCGCGCGGCCTGCTGATATGGATGTTGGTTATCATGGGTGTTTTAGGGTTTCTTTCCCAAACCGACCGCCAAATCCCGAGCTTTGTGATTGCCTTGTGCAGTATCACCGGCATGGTGGGTTTGCTGATGGTCAGTATGCGCCGTCCGGAGATGCCCCTTTACGTCATGGTGGCGTATTTGCCTTTCAGCAAGATTCTGGTCGGGGATTTCGGGGGTATCATGACGGCGCTGAATCTGACGAACCTTTTTATTATCCTGCTCTTCGTCAACTGGATGAACCAGGCCGCCACCGAAGGACGAAAACCTTTTGAAGGGCACATCTTGCACGTGCCGATTCTTCTCATGACGCTCTGGGTCATTCTCTCCTTCTTGCGCATCGGAGTCCTGTTCGGAAATGATTGGGCTCAGACCTATTTCCAAGACACCATCGGCGACCTGAAACGGTGGCTCGATCCAATCATCATCTACTTCGTCTTCTTCCACCTAGTTAGGGATCGGCAGCGATGGAAGACCGTTGTCGTCATCATCATGCTCGGGGTGACGATTGCCGCCATCATGGCGATTCGGGAATATCTGACCGGCAGCGAGGGATCCAGCCTTGAAAGTTCACGTGTCGGTGGGATTGCCGGCCAGCCGAATATTCTCGGGGCCTTCTTCGTCTACTACATGTTCCTGTTCGCCGCGTTCTGGTTGGATCGCCTCAAACAGCCGAAAGCGTGGGGGCAGTGGGTCCCGTTCTTGCTCTGCTTCCGGGGCATCATGGTGACCTTCTCGCGAGGGGCGTATTTGGCGTTCGCGCAAGGCGTGCTGGGGTTGACCTATTTCAAGAACAAGTTTCTCTTTACGGCGGTGACCATCGGGATCGTCTTAACCCTCCTGAATCCCTGGGTCCTGCCGGCCGGTATTCGCTTCCGTCTGGAATCCACCTTCAAGCCTGAGACGCAGTTCACGGATCCGTACGCGAGCGGAGGCAATATCGAGAAAAACTTAGATGAGAGTTCCGCGCAGCGCCTGCTCATTTGGCGCGGGGCGAGAGCGATGATTAACAAAAATCCATGGTTTGGCTGCGGCTTAGGTCTGTTCCCGTACACTATCGGCAGGTATCTGGAAACGGATCGATGGGTTGACGCCCATAACGCCTATATCATCACGGCCGCCGAGTTCGGCATTCCGGCGCTGGTGTTTTTTATCATCATCTTGCTCCTGCTCTACCGGGTCACGGTGGCCGTCTACCGGCGGCATCCAGATCCGTTCATCCGGACGACGGCGCTTGGATTCCTCGGGGGGCTCTCCGGGCTCTTCATGGCGAACATGTTCGGCTCACGCCTGAACACCACGGAAGTCTCCGGCTATTTCTGGATTCTCGCCGCGCTGATGGCGCGGGCGCACCTGTGGGTGCGCGCGTCGCAGGCCGGGCCGCGCGATGCGGCCAGCGCAGGGGCCGCCACCGCGCGGCGCGGAGCTCGGTCTCCCAATGCCCACCGGTCAGCCCGCAGGAGATCTGCGTGATGGGACGCTTGGGGTTGATCTTGAGCCAGTTTCCGCGCTATGACGAAGCCTTCATCCTCCGGGAGATCGGAGCACTCTCCCAGGGGTCGCAGGAGCTCGTGATTTTTTCGCTCCGGCCCTGCCGGGACCGCGTCGTGCACGCACAAGCCGAGGCTCTGCGCCCCCGGACGCTGTATGCGCCGTTTCTCTGGTCGGCCAAGGTCTGGCGCAGCCACGCGTATTTCCTGCGACGGGCTCCGGGCGCGTACTGGTCGAGCCTGGGATGGATCATCAGCCGCCACTGGAACCATCCCGTGATTTTGGCTAGGACGCTGACCCTGTTTCCCAAGACGGTGCACTTTGCGCGGCTCGCGCTGGAGCACGACGTGACGCATCTGCACGCATTTTGGGCGACCTATCCGGCAGCCTCGGCGTTCATTATGAGCCGGCTGACTGGCATGCCGTATAGCCTGTCGGGCCATGCGCACGATCTGTACACCACGAACCCTACCTTGACCGAGAAAATCCGCGGATCGCGCTTTGTCGTGACCTGTACTGAAGAAAATAAACGCTATCTGGGAAAACTTCTGGACGGGTTTGCGCATCGTAATGGAGAACCCACCAACCCATCAATCCACCAACCCACCAACATTGTTGTTAACTACCACGGCGTCGATTTGTCGCGGTTCATCGCGGTGCCAAAACCGGCCGGGCCCATATGCCGCCTGCTCGTCGTCGGGAGTCTCTTTCCGTGCAAGGGGCTCGAAACGTTAGTGGAGGCGTGCCGGCTGCTCAAGGACCGTGGCGTTGCCTTTCAGTGCACGATGGCCGGCGGGGGGGGGCTTGAGCGTTCGCTGCGGCGGCGCATCGCGCAGCACGGGTTGGCAGACCGCATGGAGATTACCGGCTACGTAAGCCAAGAAGTCGTCGTCCAGCTCTATCAGCGCGTGCACCTGTTTGTGCTTCCGCTGGTGTCCAAGATTCACTGGGGGATTCCCAACGTCTTGATTGAAGCGTTGGCGACGAAAACACCGGTCATCTGCTGTGATCTGCCATCGATGAGGGAACTCGTGGAGCACGGCACGAGCGGGTGGATTATCCCGGAAGAGAACCCGGAGGCGCTGGCGAACGCGATTCAGACGCTCTGGGCTGATACGGGATTGCGCCAACGGCTCGGAGAGGCCGGCTATCAGCAGGTGATTGAACGGTTCTCGCTTGAGCGGACCGGGGCGCAGTTGCGCGCCCTGTTTGCGCAGGAACCGGTGCGATGACACGATTCGTGCGCCAGACCCTCAGCACCCTGACGTACCGGGCGCTTCAGCTTCGCCTTCGCAATGGGCAAGCCCAGGGTCTGCGCATCCTGATGTATCACCGCGTGACTGACGCGCATCCGCGCGACCGCCTCTGTGTGCCCGTCGCGCGCTTCGCCCAGCAGATGCAATGCCTTCACGATGCGGGCTATGCGTCAGTCAGCTTCGCGCAGGCGGTGGCCTGGGTGAGCCAGGGCGTGGCCTTGCCCCCGAAAGCGATCGCGGTCACATTCGATGACGGCTTTGAGGACAACTTTCTTTATGCGCATCCGGCGCTGGCGCGCCATGGGTTCACCGGCTGTTTTTTCATCCCGAGCGGATTCATCACCGCTGGAAAAACGGATGCCGTCCGCCCGGAGGATTGGCCGATGACGTGGGTGCAGTTAAGAGAATTAGTGCAGCGCGGCCATGAGATCGGCGCGCACTCCGTGAGCCACCGTAAACTCGCGCGGTTGAGCCCCGAGCAGATGCAGCAAGAAGTTCAGCAGAGCAAAGCGATGCTTGAGCAGCAGCTGGAGCGGCCGGTCGACTGGTTCTGCTATCCTGCCGGAGACTACAACGCGTCGGTCAAAGCGGCGGTGCAGGCCGGCGGCTATCACGGCGCGTGCACCGTCGAGCCGGGAGCGAATCTGCCGGGCGGGGATCCGTTTGCGCTGAAGCGCACGGAAATCAGCGCCTTCGATTCGCTCTGGGATTTTGAGAAGAAACTCGCCGGCGCCTATGACTGGATGCACGCGGCGATGCAAGCGGTGCAGCGGATACGGCCAGCGCGCGAATGTGCGAATGCAACGCTACCAGACCGCGAAATCGCAAAAAGCCGCGAAAGCGCAAAGCGGGACGAGCATGGAAGTTGAAGCCATTAACTCACTTTCAAAGAATGTCATTGGGTGTGGCATTAAGGTACACAGGTCACTTGGACCAGGATTCGCCGAACGGATGTACTCCAAGGCGTTAGGACACGAACTGGAGAAGCAGGGTATTGCGTTCACGCGGGAGAAGTCCATTCGTATTAAATACGAAGGCCTGATCCTCGGTGAGCATCGATTGGATTTCCTCGTTGAGGATGAGATTATCATTGAGGTTAAAGCGATGTATGAGATCAATCGCTTTCATTTGGCACAAACTCTCGCCTACTTGAAATCGGCAGACAAGAAGCTGGGTCTTATCCTGAATTTTTCCAGGGCTCAGTCGGAAATTAAACGCGTTGCATACCATCTATGATGGCTTTTGCGCTTTTGCGGTCTTTTGCGTTTTTGCGGTGTGGTACATGGTGATATTCCTATGCGCATCGGTTATGTAATTTGGTCGCTCGGCCTCGGGGGCGCGGAGCAGGTCGTCATTCGCTTGGTGACCGAGTGCGCGCGCCGGGGTCATCAGGTGAGCGTCTTGACGTTGAATCGGCCGGGTCTGTTTGCCGAGGGGTTGCAGAAGGCCGGCATTCCCGTCGTCTCCGTCGGCAAGCGGGGCCCCTTCGATCTTGGCGTCATCGGGCGGTTGGCCAAAGAGTTCCGGACCAGAAAGCTTGATGTCGTGCATACCCATTTATGGGGCGCGAACTTCTGGGGGCGTCTGGCGGCACGCCGCGCGCGCATTCCGGTCGTTGTGGCCACCGAGCACAATGTGGATACCTGGAAGCGGTTCCATCACTTTCTCCTCGATCGCTTGCTCCTGAGCTCCACCACGCATCTGATTGCCGTGTCGCATCAAGTGCGGCAGTTCTATGAAGCGCGCGGCGTGGGCCTCGGGCGTTGGCGCGTGATTTATAACGGCATCGATACGGACCAGGCGCCGGCGCGCGGACGCGGGCGCGCCTACCGGGCGCTGGGCATCGGCGCCGATGAGCCGGTGGTCGGGCTGGTCGGACGGCTCGTGTCTGCGAAAGCCCCGGCGGTGTTTTTGGAGGCGGTGGCGATCGTTTCGCGCACGGTCCCCGCGCTTCGCGCGCTGATCGTCGGAGACGGCCCATTGCGTCCGGAGGTGGAAACGCAGGTGCGCCGCTTGGGGTTGACGCAGCGCGTGCAGATGCCGGGGATCCGGCAGGACGTGCCGGAACTCCTCGCGGGCATGGATGTGCTGGCGTTTTCCTCGGAGCGCGAAGGCCTCTCGATGGCGATGCTGGAAGCGATGGCTGCCGGGGTGCCGGTGGTGGCGACGCGCGTTGGTGGAACACCGGAATTGATTACGTCAGGTATCACGGGCCTGCTGGTGAGTTCCGGCAGCGCGCATGAGCTGGCCGAAGGGATTCTCGACGTCCTGCAGCATCCGGCCCGCGCGGAAGCCCTGCGCCGCGCGGCCCGCGCGCGCGTCGAAGCGCAATTCACCCTTCGGGCGATGGTGGATCAGCATGAAGCCCTCTATGCCGCGGCGGCTCCGCCGTCTGCCGTGGCGGCCCGGCGCATCTGTTATGTCATAGACCACTTGGACATCGGGGGGGCTCAGCGGCAGCTCGTGGAGTTGGTCAAGCGCATGCCGCGGCAGACGTGGGAGCCGATCGTGATTTCGCTCTCCACATCACGGCGGACACTTGGCGACGAGCTCGCACAGGTCGGGGTGACGGTCCACTATATTCCCCAGGGCGGAGCGCTTGATCTGCGCTGCCTCAAGCGCCTGGCGCGGCTCCTGCGCCTGTACCATCCGGCCATCGTGCATACGTTCTTGTTCACGGCGGACACCTATGGGCGCATGGCCGCGCGCCTTGCCGGCGTTCCGCGCGCCATCTGCGCCATCCGCAATACCGTTGAGGACATGCCGTGGCACCATCGGCTGGTCAACCGGTGGCTGGCGGGTTGGACCTCCTATGTCACCGTCAATGCGGATGCCGAGCGCCGCAGCTTTGTGGCGCATGGCGGCATTCCTGATGCGAAAATTCGCACGATCCATAACGGCATTGAAGTTTCGACCGAGGCGCCGTCGCTCAATGGCACGTATCGCCGGGAATGGGGCATTCCGGACCAGGCGCCGATCGTGGCGATGATTGCGCGTCTGGCCCCCCAAAAGGACCATCGCACGTTTCTTGAAGCGGCCCAGCGCGTCGCGCGCGCGGTACCGGACGCGCAGTTTCTCCTGGTCGGCGACGGTCCCCGCCGCGCCCAGGTAGAGCAATGGGTCGCTGAGCTCGGATTGGCCGGCCGCACGCGCATGCTGGGCGCGCGCCGGGACGTTCGCCAGCTGCTCGGCAGCGTCGACATCTGCGTGCTTGCCACCCACTTTGAAGGTTGCTCCAACACGCTGATGGAAGCGATGGCCGCCGCTCGTCCGGTCGTCGCGACGAACGTCGGCGGCAATCCGGAGCTGGTGGTCGATGGTGTAACCGGATTTCTCGTCCCGCCGAAGGACCCGGACGCGTTGGGAGCCGCGATCCAGCGCCTCCTCACCGACAAGGCGTCGGCAACCGCCATGGGGGTTCGCGGGCGCGCGCGCATGGCCGAGCAGTTCAGCATGGACGCGGTGTGGGCCAAGACGGCGGCATTGTATGCGGAGCTTCTCAACCAGGGAGCACGATTGAGGCATGTGGGCTAATCTCCGGGCGGATTACCGCCGCGCGTACGCGCAGACGTCGTACCGGGGCGCCTTGCGCAAGGCGTTCTTTACCCTCACCTCGCCGGGTTTCCAGGCTGTCTGGGGCTATCGCCTGGCGCGATGGCTGATGCGCGCGCATATTCCGCTCGTGGGGGCTGTCCTCCAGCGGTGCATCGAAGTCTGGACGGGCATTTCGCTTCCGCCGGAGGCGACGGTTGGTCCGGGGTTCTTGATCCAGCATTTCGGCGGAATCGTCGTCAATGGCAATGCGGTCATCGGTTCTGACTGCACCGTCCATCATGGCGTGACCATCGGCAACCGGGTGTCCGGCGGGCCGTCGCCGCGGATCGGGCACCGCGTCATGGTGGGGGTGGGGGCGGTCCTCCTTGGCGGCATCACCATCGGGGACGACGCCGAGATCGGCGCCAACGCGGTCGTCGTCACTTCGATTCCCGATGGGGCCGTGGCCGTGGGTATCCCGGCCCGCGTCGTGCGCATCAAAACAGGGCAGGGCGGGGCGACACCCGTGCGGATCAGTGAGCCGTCATGACAAAACTTGAACTACTGAAGATTGGGTTGTTTCTCCTCTGCAATGCCGCGGCGTTCGGCGCCATCCTGCTGCGCGGATGGTGGATGACCCATCGTCATCCGGACTGGCCGCTCTCGCGCGTCGCGTCATCCTCCGCGCTATCGCTGCTGCTGCTTGTGGCGGGAGAAGGCGCTGCCTATGGGGTCTATCGACACGTCAACGCGCAGCGGCGCGCGGCCATGTTTACGGGGGGCGGTGGGATCAAGCAACTGGCTCCACACGGACTGGGCCATCCGCCGCAGGACGCGTCCCAGACGGCCTCCGCCATCCCACCGGCAGGCACTCCAGCACCCGTTGCTGTTGCTCCCACTGCGGAAGCCTCATGGACGGTTGGGTGGGAATCCGGCCTCACGAAGGTCTTCCGCGACCCAAAAAAATTCCATGGCCAGCGCACCGCAACCATTCCCATCGCGCTTGCGGGGAATGAATATGAAAGTGTGCAGATCGTCCTCTTCGGAGGCGAGGCTCCGGCGCACATCACCGTGACGATGGGCGCGTTGACGCGCACCGACGGCACCTCGACCTTTCCGGCGGATGTCGTGGAAATACGCCGCGTGGGTTATGTGAAGACCGCCAAGCCCGACTACCCGGTGTCTTTTGTGGGGGAGTGGCCGGACCCATTGCCGATGGCTCATGAGGTGGACGTGCCCGCCCACAGCGTTCAACCGCTCTGGATTACGATCGGCGCGCCCGACTGGCTGCCGGCCGGCCGCTATGCCGGGACGATCACGCTGACCGACGCCGAAGGGCATACGAAGGAGGCGACGCTCCAGGTGCGGCTCTGGAATTTTGTCCTGCCGCATGCCTCGCACCTGAAAACAGCTTTTGGGTTCTACCGCAACCGGCTCACGGAGGCCTACAGCCACTTTGTGCCCAGCGGAGTCATCTGGACGGGTCAGACCGCGGAACTGGAGCGGCTCTACATGCTGGACATGCTGAAGCATCGCCTCTCGCCCATCCTTGACGCAGACCCCGACCGCGAGGGATTTTTGCCCGCGATCGATTACTACCTTCAGATTGGGCTGAATGCGTTCGGCATCGGCACCCATGGCGGGAATTTCGACAACGAGTGGCCGACCGATCCCCAAGAGATGAAGCGCGTGATGAACTGGTACCGCGAGTCCGCCAAGACGCTCGAGGAGCAGCGTCTGTTGGAAACCGCCTACGTCTATGCGTATGACGAGCCCAAGCCCGGCGATCCCCGCGTCGCGGAGGTGATGGCCGCCTTGCATCACGCCGACCCCAGGCTTCGCACGCTGCTCGTCATGCACGAGCCGCCGGATCCGCTCGTCGACGGCGCGTGGCTGAAGGATGCCAACATCCTCTGCCTGCGCATTTCGGGGTTCGACCCCGCGCACGTCGAGCAGTTCAAGCGGATGGGGCATGAGGTGTGGATGTACGTGTCCTCTCCCACGGATCCCTATCCGGGACTGGTGATCGATTATCCCGCGATCTCGGCGCGCATCCTGCCGTGGATGAGCTGGAAGTACGGCGCGTCAGGTTTGCTCTACTGGTGCGTCGACTATTGGAAGACCAATCCGTGGGTAGATCCGGCCGGCTACCAGCCGGACCAGAACGGCAACGGCTCGCTGTACTACCCGAGCGCCCAAGGGCCCGTGCCCTCGATCCGCATCGAAGCCCTGCGGGACGGGATGGAAGATTATGAATACTTGTCGCTGCTGGATGCGCTGATTCAATCCGCGGAGGCCCACGGAGGGGTCGACACCGCCATTCTGGAGCGTGCGCGCAATCTCGTTGTCGTTGACCCGGCGCTCGTCACATCGCTGCGCAGTTACGCGCAGGATGCGGACGTACTCCTGACGAACCGGACTGCGATCGCCGAAATGATCGAGCAATTGCAGGCGCTTCTGCCGGCAGAACGGCCTCACGCCATCCCTCAGGGAGGGACCCACTAGCCATGCGAATCGTTGCGTTGACGTTTCATGATGTGCTGGCCGATGGGAGTCAGCTTTCGGCGCACAGCGATGAATTCTACCGGATCACCGTCGAGGAACTTGAGACGCTGCTCTCCCAGCTGCGCAAGCTGGGCTACCGGTCGGTCAGCTCCAAGCAGTTCCGCGCCTGGCAGCAAGGGCAGGGCAGCCTGCCGGAGCGGACCGTCGTGCTCACGTTTGACGACGGCTACACGAGCCATTTTGAGCTGGCGGTGCCGCTGCTGGTGCGCTACCGGTTCACCGGCACCTTCTTCATCGCGGTTGATCTGATCGGCCAGCCCGGCCACATGACCTGGGACCAGTTGCGCAAATTGGTCTTTCTCGGGATGGAGGTCGGCTCGCACGGGATGTCGCATGAGCCGCTGACTGGCCTGACGCCTGAGGCGCTCAACCGGGAGCTGCGCGAGTCGCGGCGGAGGCTCGAAACGCAGCTCGGGGTTCCGGTCCAAGCCCTCTCAGCGCCCCGCGGGTTCTGGAACAAGGCCGTTGCGGATGCCGCGAAGGCCGCGGGGTATGAAGCGGTCTGGCTTTCCACGATCGGCACGAACGGCCTTGAAACGAACCCGCACGCTTTGCGGCGCGTGGTCGTGCGCCAGCCTTTTTCGCTTGACCATCTCGTGTCCATGGTGGAAGGTTGGCAGCCCTCGTTCTGGTGGGCCGCGAATCAGCAGCTGCTCATCCGCTTGCTCAAGCGGGTGCTGGGCGTGTACTGGTACGAACAGCTCAAGCGGCGGATCGTTCCCAATGCGTGAGAATATTCACATTTTAGATTTTGGATTTTAGATTTTGGATTCACGGATGGCTATGGACGAACGCGTAGGAAGACGGAGAAGAGCTCACGGATTTTAGATTGTGGATTGTGGATTTTAGATTAGACGGGGAGTTCTGAAGATGAACGAACAGGAATTTAAAGACCGAACCAAGCGACTCGGAATTCAGATCATTCGACTCCTCGAAGAGCTTCCACGAAACCGAACGACGGATGTTCTTGCGAGACAACTCTTGCGATCAGCGACATCCATCGGTGCGAACTATCGTGCTGCATGCCGGGGACGATCCAAAGCGGATGTGATCGCAAAGCTTGGCATCGTGGAAGAAGAGGCCGATGAGGCGCTGTATTGGCTGGAGATCCTGGTTGAAACCGAGCATCTGTCAGCGCGTCATGCGCAGCCCCTGATCGATGAAGCCGAAGAAATCATCGCCATGGTCGTCGCATCGATTCGCACTATGCGCGACCGAGATCCGTTCACAGCAGTCACGCAATCCAAAATCCAAAATCCAAAATCCAAAATACACTTATGACTCTCATCTTTTGGTTCTCACTCGGCACACTCCTCTACATCTACGCCGGCTATCCCGTCCTGGCGTGGATGCTCGCCCGCGTGTTCGGGCGGGAGCCGCAGCGGCGCGACATCACGCCGTTCGTGTCGCTGCTCATCCCCTCCTACAATGAAGAAGCGCACATCGACGCCAAACTGCAGAATAGCCTCGCGCTCGACTATCCGAAGGATCGGCTCGAGATTGTCGTCGCCAGCGATGGCTCAACCGACCGGACCAACGCCATTGTGGAACAGTATCGCTCCCGCGGCGTGAAGCTGCTGGCGATGCGGGATAACATCGGCAAGGCCGCGATGCTGGACCGCACGGTGCCGCTAGTGAAGGGAGAGATCGTCGTGTTCTCGGATACGTCGAGCGAGCTTGAGCCGGATGCGTTGCGCATCCTGATGCAGAGTTTTGCCGATTCGCGCGTGGGCTGCGTGTCCGGGCTCTATCGGCTGAAGGTCGGATCCGACTTGCGCGCGCAGGGTGAGGGGCTCTACTGGCGGTATGAAACGTTCATCAAGCAGCAGGAAAGCCGGCTGCACTCTATTCTGGGGGCACACGGAGCTTTTTATGCGATTCGCAAGCCGCTCTTCCAGCGACTGGAAGAAGGCTCCATCAATGACGACTACCTGATTCCGATGCGGATTGTGGAACAGGGCTACCGCGCGGTCTACGAACCGGACGCCAAGTCATGGGAACACGAGGCCACGTCGGTGGAGGGGGAGTTTTCGCGCCGCCGGCGCATCGCGGCGGGCAATTGTCAGCAGATCAAGGCGCTGCGCAGTCTGCTCAATCCGTTGCGCGGTTGGGTCGCGCTGTGCTTCTTCTCGCACAAAGTGCTGCGCACTCTCGCTCCGCTGCTGATGATCGGCACGCTCATCTCAAGTTGGTGGCTGCCTCGTCCGCTGGGTGCTCTCGCGCTGATCCTGCAGGGGCTCCTCTACGCCAGCGCCTACGCCGGGTATCTCTGCCAGCGCCGGGGACGCAACGTGCGCTGGCTCGCACCACCGCTCTACTTCTGCCTGGGTAACCTCGCCATGCTGGCCGGGCTGATCAAGTTTGTTGTCAGCCGGCAGCGCCCATCCTGGGAACGCGCGCGCTAACGCGCGTGCTCACAGCTTCCTCATCGTGCGTTCAGATAGTGTCGAATTGATTCGACACTGAGGCGGGTGTCGCAACAGCAAGACGGGTTCAACAGACCCGAAATAATCCCTAAAAATTCACACAAACTCGCACTTCAGTAAATAATATTAAGATGTTGTAAATAAACGAGTTACGTATTATATAAAATGCTGAAAGATGATGCGCTTTGGCATGATAACTGCTTCTTAATGGGACACCACCAGCCTGGCTGGGTCGGTTTATGCGCTGTGTTCCAGGGTGATCCTCAGGTCATTCATCAGCTGCCTATCAGGTGTTCAAGAAACGGAAGGGATTGCGAACGGACCAATGAGTGCCTTAGTCGCCCAACTCCTCACATTTCAGCGTCAACTCGCCATCGAATTGCAGCGCTTTTGGCTCCTCTGGCGATACCAGTACCGCGTGCCGCCATACACGCTTTGGTGGCGGCTGGTTCTCAAGCGCATCTTCGATGTCGCAGCGGTGCTGATCGGCGTAGTGATCATCGCCCCGATCTTGGCGCTCGTCGCCCTTGCCGTCAAGTGCACCTCGCCAGGCCCGATCCTGTACCGCCAACAGCGCGTCGGTTGTTTTGGCGACCTCTTCAACATCTACAAATTCCGCACGATGGTGGTGGACGCTGAGGCCGCAGGCCCGGTGTGGGCGGCCGGAGCGCGCGATCCGCGTGCGACGCCCATCGGCTCGTTCCTGCGCGAAACCCACCTTGATGAGCTGCCGCAGCTGTTCAATATCCTGAAAGGCGATATGAGTTTGGTCGGGCCCAGGCCTGAGCGGCCCCATTTTGTGGAACGCTTGGACCGCGAGATCCCCCGGTATGATGAGCGGCTCCTGATTAAGCCGGGGCTGACGGGTCTCGCACAGGTCCATGTCCGCTCCGACCAGTCGATTGCGGATGTGAAGAAGAAGTTGCGGTTTGACCGGCTCTACATCAAGCGCATGTGCCTTGCCTTGGATGCCAAGATTCTGGTATGGACGGCCCTGATGGTGCTGACAGGACGCGAGGTGCGGACCGAATGATGAGAGAGCTGATACAGCGACGCGGACGATGGGCGGGCGTTCTTCTCGTGGGATTCATCGGGATCGTGAGCGTGCCGCGGACCGTGCAGGCGGTGGTGGTGAACGGAGGGTTTGAGACCGGCGATTTCACCGGATGGTTGACGGTCGGGGACGCGAACATCGCGACCGTCGCATTCGGCAGCGGCCCGACCGAGGGGGTTTTTCAAGCCTTGCTCAACAGCGGCTCATCAGGGTCCAGCTTCTCGGGCACTAGCCCAGTTTCGGCGACCGAGTTGGAAACCTTCTTCGGCTACGCTCCGGGGACCCTCGATGCGCTCATTGGGAATACGGTCATGAACGGTTCGGCGATCGCGCAGACCTTCTCAGGAAGCGCCGGCGATGTGCTTTCGTTTGACTGGAACTTTCTGACCAATGAGGAGACATCGCCAGGAGACGATCCGTCCAACATCGATTTTAATGACTTCGCATTCGTCACGATCGGCCCCTCGGTCTTAGCCGACATGACCTTTCCAACCTTCACGGGCTCTTTGACGACCGCTTACAGCCAGGAGACCGGTTTTTCGACGTTTGCCTACACCCTGCCAGCCCCGGGTGCCTACACCCTTGGATTCGGGGTCGCCAATGTCTCCGACGACGCGGGCGCCTCTGGACTCTTGGTGGACCAGGTTTCACTGAAAACCACTGATACCTCCGGCAACCCGGTTGTTCCCGAGCCCGCGTCACTGATGCTGTTCGGACTCGGTGGACTGGGCGCGCTGGGATTCAGGAGACGGCGTCGTTGACACGCTAGAAACCGTTTTCACAACCTCCTCGTTACCGCAACATCGCAAAAAGTCGCGAAGACGCAAAGAGAAACTTCACGCACTCTATTGCGCTTTTGCGGGTTTTCGCGCCTTTGCGGTGTGATGCATGGGGTTTTGAAATGAGTTCTAACGTCGCACCACGGTAGGAGTTGGCAGTGCTGCATTGACCATCGAGAAGACGTTGCTTCGTTCGAAAAGACCGTCCCTGCATGCGGGGACGGTTTTTTTGTTTGTGCTGAAAATCCTGCGTGGTGTTGTATACCGCGACCCATTGTCTGGTAGATTCGACATCTTCAGAGGCGCAAAATTTTCAGGTAGGCGACGCATGAAACGGTCCAATTTTATGAAGGGGGTCTTATTCATAACTCATTGATATATATAGTGTTAATTGATAGAAATAATTTCTGAAAATAAGGCAGAGTGGTATAAAACCTGCTCTTTATATCAACGTAAGAGGCTCTCTTTTCAACAGAGTGTTTAACGGAAGAGTCTACAGCATGTCCCAATCTCTACAGCACCACCCAACTCATGAAACTGGAGGGCAACACTATGACAGACACTGTTCTATCGCGCGGACAGCAGCGCAGAACGTTTGGGATGGCACTCGCAGGGGTCGCGGTCCTATTGGTGACGTCCGGGTGTAACGGGAGCGGGCTGGCGAATCTATTCGGGTTCTGGGGATCCGACAGTTCGGAGGTCGTTCGTACGCTTGCGTTATCGGAGTCGGGAAGCGGTGACGGGTCGGGTGGCGATACGATCGCGACACGCGTGGCCACCGTGCACAATCCTGAACCGGCGAGCATGGTCCTCTTCGGCGGCGGCGCGGCCGGCCTCGCCGTCCTGCGCCGGCGACGCAAGTCGAAGCGGTCCGCGGCCCGGTAACACGGCACCGTCCGGTTTTTTCAATACACGTTCACCACATTGCGCTACACCTTATTACACCTCATGAATACGTTATGGCTCGTGGTGCGACAGACCGCGCGCGTGTTCAGCTCGCACAAGAAACTATGGCTGCCGTTTCTCCTCGTGGCCGTGGTTGAGGCGTGCTTTCTTGGCGTGATCTGGCTCGCACCCCAGCGCCCGTTCTCCGCGGTCTTGGCACCACCCCTGCGCTATGCCTTTGGCGATCGCGTCCTGCATTATCCATGGCATCTGTGGTTTCTTGCCCATGCGGTGAAGCACGCGTATCTGGCGGCCTCCCTCCTTCTCGGGGCGTTCATGACCGGTATCGCCTGCGCCATGGTGGGCCAGCTGCACCAGGGCAACCCTCTCTCCTTTCGTGACGCCCTCGTCAGCAGGCAAGTGCGGTATCGGACACTCGTTGTGGTGTGGGCGATCATCTGGGGGATCGCGAAAGCGGTCACTGCTGCCGCCCTCCATGCCGCGCCGGATCGTGCGTGGGGCGGGTGGATCGGCGTCGGCATCACTATCCTGTTGCAAACGCTGTTCGTCTATGCGATTCCCGCGGCGGTCTTCGAGCAATTCACGTGGTGGAGAGCGTTGATTCGCGGCATCCAGGAAGCGCTGCGCCACCCCATCAGCACACTCGTCGTGGTCGCGCTCCCGCTCGCCGGGGTCGCGATTTTTTCGTCGTACGTCATCGAGAGCCATACGGTGCAGTCGATGATGCAGCGAACCCCGGAGATGGCTGTGCTGATCGCAGCAGTCCGCGTGCTTGTGTGGACGCTGGCCGATGGGATGCTGACGGTGGCGGCCGCCCACCTCTGGTGGGCGCATCGCAGACCGCGCCAGACGGCCATGACGGTTGGGGCGGAGGCCCCATGCATCCCTTGCGCGTTGCGTGAGCCGGCGGGAATTGCAGCCATGCTCCCGCTGCTCATTGCGGTTGCCGCAGCCTCGATGCTGTCCGGCTGCAGCGCGTCCTACAACGGCGAGCGGCTGTTCTGGAAGGCAGAGCAGGTGAGTGCTCCGCTGCTTGCGCACGCCGACCAGGCCGGCTCCGCGGATCTTGCGGCGGTGATCAGCGCCTACCAGCGCGTCATTCGGGATACACCCGGCACCGAGTGGGCGGCCCGTGCGTATCTCGCCATCGGCTCCCTCCAAGGCATGCAGAAGCACTATGACGAGGCGCGTGACACCTATGGCCTCGTGCTGCGGGAGTATGGCGCCTATGATGGACTCAACTTGATCGCGCGGGTGGCGATCGCAAAAAGCTACGAGTTCAACGCGCGGTGGGACGAAGCGATCACCGCCTATGAAGACCTCGCATTCCATCACCCCTGGAGCAAAATTGGGCTCGAGGCGCCGATCTACATCCCCTCGCTATATGAGCGGCAAGGGCGGCATGACGACGCCGCCAATGCGTATGAGCAGGCGGTGGTGTCGTATATGAAGTTGATCGCCTTCGCCCCCTCCATCGAGATGGCGGCGCAAGTGAAAGGCTACCTCGCGTATTGCTACCAGCAGCTCGGCCGATGGGATGCGGCGACCAAGACGCTCGAGGAGTTGGCGAAGATGCCCAACGGCGTGAACCGCCCGCTCGTCCTCATGACGCTGGGTTCCATCTATCAGGCGAAACTCGCTGATCCGAATCGCGCGCAGACTGCGTATACCGCCCTGGTGAACGAGTTTCCCGACCACCCACTCGGACGCACGGCCAAGATGCGGCTCGAGCATTTGGGGATTGGCATCGTGCCGCGCACGGCACCGGCCGCCCCGCGAGCCGGACAGTGATGGTCGCGCTGCTGCGTCTGCGCGCCCGCGACGTGCTCGTCGGGATGGTGTTTCTCGGCATCTTCCTCGTCCTGTTCTGGCCGGCGTTGGCCTGGATGGCGGAGCGCTTTGACGCGCCCGACTCGTTTTATTCGCACGGATGGCTGGTGCCGTTGGCCAGCGCGTGGCTTATCTGGCAGCGCCGAGATGCGCTCAAGCGCCTCACGCCGTGCCCGAGTTACGCAGGTCTTGGGCTGTTGATCGCGTCGGTGACCGTGCACGTGCTCGCCACGTGGTGGCGCGTGCATTGGCTCTCGGGACTGGCGATGCTGGGATCAGTCTGGGGATTGGTGTGGACGCTGTGGGGCAGAGCAGTCCTCCAGGCGCTGCGCGCCCCGCTGTTCTTTTTACTCTTTATGGTGCCGCTGCCGAGCATCTTACTCATCGCGACCAGCTTTCGCTTGAAGCTCATCGCGGCTTCACTCGCCACGCACTTGCTCCCGTTCCTTGGTATTGCCGCGCACCAGGCCGGCTCGATGATCCAGGTGCCCGGCGTATCGATCGTGATCGATGACGCCTGCAGCGGACTGCGCTCACTGATCACCTTAATTGCGCTGTCGACGCTCTGGACGACCTTCTTGCCGCCATCAGTCAAGCGATGGCAGCGATGGACCATCATCGCCTCCTCCATTCCGATTGCGCTCGCGGCGAACATGGTGCGAATTCTGCTTCTTGTGCTGCTCGCCGCCATCTATGGTCCGCAGGTGGCCAGCGGATTCATTCACTTTGGATCCGGGGTCGTGGTGTTTGGTGTTGCGCTTGCATCGCTGGCCTGGCTCAGCCAGTGGCTGCTCCAGTTGACGGCTCCTGAAGCCGCCACTCCGTCATGAGCCGTACATCTGCTCGGTGGCGACCCCGGGTCGCTGCGTTCGCGATCCTCGGCCTCGCCACCTGGATCCTCAGAGTAGGGGAACCCACCCATGCCGTGCTTTCTGAAGGGGGGCACGACGTGCCGACCCGGCTTGGACTCTGGACCGGACGACCTCTGGAGGTCACAGACCGCGCCAAGGAGATTCTTGAAACCGGTGATGTCGCGTTGATGGAATACCGACTGGGCAGCGAGCCGCCGGTGTGGTTGGCGCAGGTGGCCGGCGTTGGCACGCGCGCAGCCTTTCACCCGCCGGAACTGTGTTATATTGGCAGCCACTTCGAGGTGCTGGAACGGGAGCCGATTACCATTCTGGTGCACGGCGCGCGACAACGAGTCATGCGGCTTGTGATTGCCCAGAACGGGGAGCGGTTTGAGGCGTGGTATTGGTTTACGGCTGATGGCCGGATGACCCCCAATTACTACCAGCAGCAAGCGTGGTTGGTGACTGATGCGATGCGAGGCCGGCCCATGTCCGGGACCCTGGTGCGCATTTCGACTACCCTGAACGATCCGGCAGCCAGCCGGCGTCGGCTGCTGGCGTTTGTGACGTCGTTTGAGAGCCGCGCTAACTACTTGACCCATCATGAGCTATAATCAGACACTGAGCCATGATGGAGCGCTTGACGCCCCGGAGGAAATCTGGTACTCTTCTGGCCTTCGTCCCACCCAGCATCCCAGGAGGCCGTTCCAGAGTCGAATGGATCAAACAATCCGACAATTTGGTGATTGGGAACAACTCTTTGCCGCGGCTCCCTGCGGCCTCGTGCTGTTGGATCAGCGCGCCGTGGTTCATCTGATGAATCCGGCCGCCGCTCACTTACTGGGCATTGAACCGGATCGGGCTCTTGGGCAGGTCATGACCGATCTCATGCCTGCATGGAAAGACACTCCGCTCTACGCGAGTCTGCCCTCGTTGCTGGATTCTCAATCCACGTTTGAAGCGGTCGATTTTGACGTGCCGGGGGCGGACAACAAACCGCTGCGCGTGTTCGCGGCGTACGTACCGGGAACCACGTCCAAGGCGCGCGGCGTGCTGCTCTCCATCATGGAAAACAGCGAAGTCGAGACGCTCGAGCGTCGCCTGCACCGCGCCGAGTACCAAGCCTCCATCGGCAAGCTCGCGCGGGGCATTGCCCATGAGCTCAATAGCCCGCTCGATGGGGTGCTGCGCTACACTCACCTGGCGCTCGAGCATCTGACCGAGGATTCGCCGGTGCGCGAGTACCTCATCCACGTCAAGGAAGGGCTCGACCGGATGGTGCGCGCGGTGCGGGCGTTCCTGGAGTTCTCCCGCCAGGTGACGACCCCGGTTAACCGGGTGGCCCACCTGAACCAGCTGGTCGAAGATGCGCTCCTGCTGGTCCAACACCGCGCCAAGTTCCAGCAGGTGCGGGTCATCAAAACGCTCGATGCGTCGCTGCCGGAAGTGCTGGACGGGGGACTCCAGCACGCCGTCGTCAACCTGGTCAAGAATGCCTTCGATGCCATGCCGCGCGGCGGCACGCTCACCATTAGCACGCGCCATGACCATGATCACGTCGATGTGGATGTCGAGGATACGGGGGCCGGCATTCCGGAAGAGATCCGGTCACGCATCTTCGAGCCGTTCTTCTCCACCAAACCGATTCATCAAGGCAGCGGGCTCGGCCTGATCATCGCCAAAGAGGTCGTGGAGCGGTCGGGCGGCACCATCGAGTTCACCAGCCGGGTCGGGGTCGGCACGACCTTCCGCATCCATCTGCCCCTGGCTCCTGTGGACGCATCCCAGAATGGATCGTAACCGTATCCTGGTCGTGGACGATGATCCGCTGATCCGCGGCTCTCTGTACGAGCTGCTGCGGGGCCAGCGCTACGACGTCGAGATGGCCTCGGACGGCACGGAGGCGATGGACCATCTGAAGCGCCGTACCTTCCAATTGGTTCTCACCGACTGGAAGATGCCTGAGGTCGACGGCATGAGCCTGCTGAGCCACATCCGCACCAACTACCCCGACACGAACGTCATCCTCATCACCGGGTTTGCCAACATCAACTCGGCGGTGGATGCGATTCGGCAAGGCGCGTTTGACTACCTCACCAAGCCCATCCAGCCTGAGGAGCTGGAGGCGACGATCTCGCGGGCCTTGAGCCTCCACATGCCACCGACCGATACGCTCGAGGATCCTTTTGCAGGAATCATCGCGCAGGATCCATCGATGCAGAAGCTCTTCGGCATGATTCGCTCCGTCGCCGATTCGCCCGCGACGGTGTTGCTCGAGGGCGAAAGCGGGACGGGCAAGCGCGTGATCGCCCAAGCGATTCACCGCGCGGATCCCAAACGACATCACCACCCCTTTGTGGAAATCAGCTGCGGCGCCCTGCCCGAAACGCTCCTGGAGAGCGAACTCTTCGGTCATGTACGAGGCGCCTTCACCGGCGCGATTCGCGATAAGCAAGGGCGTTTCGAGGTGGCGGACGGCGGGACGATCCTGCTCGATGAAATCGACGCGTTCAGCCCGGCGCTCCAGGTGAAATTGCTGCGCGTGATCCAGGAGCGGTTGTACGAGCGGGTGGGGGACACGCGGACCATGCGCGTCGATGTGCGCATCATCGCGGCCACGAACCGGAAACTCTCGGAGCTCGTCAAGCAGGGCAAGTTCCGGGAAGACCTCTACTACCGCCTGCATGTCATTGCGATGCGTCTGCCACCCCTGCGGGAGCGCAAGACCGACCTGCCGGCGCTCATCCAGCACTTCGTCGAGCGCAATTCCAAGGCGATGGGCAAGACGATCAGCGGCGTGAGCGACGAGGCCATGAAGGTGCTGACCAGCTACCAGTGGCCCGGCAACGTTCGCGAGCTCGAGAACATGATCGAGCGGGCCGTCGTGCTCTCCAAGCACGCCAAGCTGGATGTGGAAGACTTGCCTGAAGAGCTGCGCTTTCACTCTGATGCCACGGCGATGGCGGTGGATGACCGCGAAGAAGAGGCGCAAGCGACCGGGGAGGCTGCCCCGGACAGCGGCGCGTTATTGAAGGATGCGCTGAAAACCCCTGAACGCGATCTCATCTTGAAAGTGCTTGCTGAGGTGCGGTGGAATCGCTCGGAAGCCGCCAAGCGGCTGGGGATCCACCGTTCGACGCTCTACCATAAAATTCGACAACTCGGGATTCATTCGTCTTCGTAGCGGCCGTGTGACGCGACGACCGCCACCACACGCGCGATGCGGTGTTTTCAGACGTGATGAGCGGCTCCGCTTCTTCCACCAATCCGATTTCACTCCTCGACCTCATGGAGCCGCGCCGATGGCAGCGGCTGCAGGAGCATTTCTCCAGCGTCCTCGGCATCACGATTCGCACGGTCAGCCTCTCACGCGAGCTCCTCGTGAGCCCCAGTTGGCCCCCCGGATTGGTCCCGGAGCAGACCGTTCAACCCTTGAGCATCGGAGAAGAACTCGAGGGGCTCCTACCCATCCACAATCCGCCGCAGGACATCTCCAGCCTGACGACGACGCTTGGCGTGACCTATGCGGTGGTGCCGATCCGCGCGACCTCGCAGTCCGTGGTGGCGTATTTTGTCGTGGGCCCGATGATGGTCGGCCCGCGAGAGGATGAGCTGCAGTTTCATCAACGGGTCGGTTCGACGGGGGCGGATGCGCAGGCGTTGTGGAGCCTGCTCCTCTCCTTGAAGCTGTACACGTTTTCTGGCTTGCGGTCCGTCTTGAACCTCATGGAAGAGGTGGGCACGTCGCTCGCGCAATTTGCCTACCAAGCCAAGCAACTCTCCTTCATTGTCCCCGCAACCAACCGGTTGGACCACGCCGTGGCGTCGTACTACACCGAGCGCGTGCTGCACTCTCTGCTGGAAGCCGCCACGATTTCCACCCATGCGGAAGGCGGTTCGGTAATGGTCTATGATGCGAAAGAGGATGCGCTGCGGATTCAGGTGGCGAAGGGGCTTGAGGAGACGATTGTGATTGGCGCCCGCCTGAAGCGCGGGGAAGGTCTTGCGGGGCTGGCGGCGGAGGAACGCTCCATCCTGCTCGTGGATGCTAATACCCAGGATGCGCGTTTGAAGAACCGCATGACGCGCAAGGAGCTGTGCTCGTCACTCGTGGCTCCCTTGATTCCCGATTCCGCCCGGGAGCCGATCGGCGTCTTGAGTCTGCGCACGTCGAATCCGCAGAAACGCTTTACGAAGGAACACATCGAGCTGCTGAAACGGCTCTTGGATATTGCCGGGGTCGCGCTCAGCAGCCTGCGTACGACCGGCACCGCTTCACCGATCGCGTAAGTTTCCTGCAACGGTTCGTTCCGCACGACCCCTTGGCGTTTCCAGAAGCCGTTTCACAACCTCCTCGTCACACCGCAACATCGCAAAAAAGTCGCGAAGACGCAAAGGAAAACTTGACGCACTCTGTTGCGCTGTTGCGGGATTTCGCGCCGTTGCGGTGTGATGCATGGGGTTTTGAAATGACTTCCAACCTCCTCGGCCACAACACGCTTCCAGGAACGCAGAGACTCTAACGGCGTGTTGGCGCACAACCTTAGAGGGTCTGAGGGGGGATTACAATCTGCGCCGGCGCAAGTGGCCAGGGAGGATCTTGAGGCTGGTGCGGTACTTGGCGATGGTGCGCCGCGCGACGGAGATATTGCGCTGGCTCAACCGCTTGACGAGCGCGTCATCGCTCAGGGGGTGGTGACTGTCTTCCTCTTCGATGAGTTGTTCAATTTCCGCCTTAATCGTCGCGTCCGACACATCACGGCCTTCCGTGGTCTGCGGTACGCTGCTGGCGAAGAGCTGCTCGAGGCGGAAGATGCCATACGGGGTGTCGATCGTTTTGCCCGCGATGGCGCGGCTGACGGTGGAGGGATGACGCCCGATAAGACCGGCGACTTGCGCCTGCGTGAGCGGTTTCAGGGCCTTTGAGCCATGCTCAACGAACTCGCGCTGCAGGCTGATGAGGCAGCGGCCGATGGCCAGGACCGTGGCGTTGCGCTCATCAATGGCCTTGATAATCCAACTGGCCTGGCGAAACTTCTTCAGGAGAAATTCCCTCGCGTCCTCAGGCGTCCGCGGGTTCTTGAGCATCAGGCGGTAGGCGCGGTTGATGCCGACGTGCGGCATGTTTTGGTCGTTGAGTTCCACGTCGTAGTGCCGATCCCGCCGCTGGATGACCAAATCGGGCACGACGGTCGGCGGGAGGTCGTTCGTAAACAGCCGCGCCGGTTTTGGGTTGAGGCGCGTCAGGCACTCGTACGCCTGTTCAATGTCCGGAAGGCTGGCCCCGACCGCCGACGCCAACGCGCTCAAGCGGTGTTGGACAAACAAGGGAAAGTGGTCGCGGAGAATCCGGTAGGCGAGCCCGCCGCACGCATTCTGCTGTTCCAGTTGGAGCATGAGGCATTCGCGCAGGTCCCGGGCGCCCACGCCGGGCGGGTCAAATCGCTGGACGATGCGCAAGACCGCTTCGACTTGGGGGAGTGTCACGCCGAGCTGGGCGGCCAGCTCCTCCAGCGATCCCTCGCAATAGCCATGCTCGTTCAAGGTCTCAATGATCGCCGCACCAATGCGGTGCTGCTCATCGGAAATGGACTGGCAGCCGAGTTGCACCAAGATCGATTCATGCAGCGACTGGGGCTGGACAAGGCGCTGCTCGAGCCGCCGGTTCGGTTCCCCCTCTTCAGGGTCCTCTTCTGATCCACCGGTTTGCCAGTGTGACAGCCATTCTTCATCGCCGGAGATTGGCGTCTTCTCCTCCTGCCGCGGCCCATCCGATTCAGACTCAGAAGGGGCAGAGACGGACTCTTCGTCCTGATTTGATTCATCCACCTCAAGGAGCGGATTTTCTTGGGCTTGTTGCTGGAGGAAAGCCTGCAGCTCCATGGCGTGCATGCGCAGCACTTCAAGCGCCAACGTGATGTTGGGCGCCATGAGGAGCCGCTGTTGCTGTTGAGTGGATTGTTTGTGCTGGAGAGCCATGGCTGGTGATTTGTGATGAATTAAGGAAACTATAGCACATTCCATGCCAACTCACAACGGCCGTCGTGGGTGGGGGGGTCCTGCCGCGGGTACAGTCGGATCCAGGTTGAGACTTACTTGCTTTTTGGTGGAGAGTGGGCTAGAGTTGGTTTCAACACCTCCCGCGGCCGCGCTGGGTCCAGATGCAAGACACGCAAGGCGCGAGGAGGCCGGCGTAGTCGAAGCACTACGCCAACGACGAGCAACGCCGCGGGACGACGCAGATGGGCCCAGCCTCTTGGCAAATCATG
>Ga0209515_10003107_pt1 | contig 24264 bp, 34 predicted proteins | sample Subgroupgradi54m_FD_187454 | JGI IMG/M metagenome (GOLD analysis project Ga0209515, IMG submission 187454) | Subsurface groundwater microbial communities from S. Glens Falls, New York, USA - GMW60B uncontaminated upgradient, 5.4 m (SPAdes)... ... | reverse complement strand
TTTCTAAAAATTCTTTTTTTACAGAAGAACCATACGCAAATCCACCAAGTGAACCATCAACATTCACAACACGATGGCACGGCACAGGATTATCAGTTAAAGGATTAACAAAACCATTAGGGTTTTTATTTAAAGCAGTTCCAACAGCTTGATACGCCTTACAATGAAGTGCCTCAGCTATTGCTTTATATGTAGAAACTTTCCCTCTGGGAATCTGTAAAATAAGAGCATACACTTGCTCTTGAAATGATGCTGCCATGAAAGTCAACAATAAAGATACTATAATAAATATTACACATTAAATTATCGAAATAAAGCAACAATCTTTTTATACAATAGTATTTTATTTTCTTTTTGATTTTCTTTTTTATATTGTTTTGCTAGTTCAATTACTTCTTCTTTTTGTAATACAATATTTTTCTGCTCTAATATTTTCAGCATAATTGGAGAAGTTAAAAACTGGCACAATTGTGTTACATTTTTAACATTTTCAACATACGAAGACCGCTCATAATCTATGAGCCGCACTCGTAAATCTGATTGAATTAAAACATGCTTAAGAGGATGATGCATTTCCTCTTTGTTAATTCCTAATTCATCAAGCTTATGCGCAATAGCGAGCAATTCTTTAAGAACATGAAGAGAATTCTCTCGAGAAGCATCTTCTAAATAATCATAGATTTTCTTTCCCTGAATAAACTCAAGCAACAGGAAATCTTTTCCTTGCAAAACTAATCGAGGAGCAAAACGATATTTCTCAAGTAAACGCAGCCATTTTGCTTCTTTTTCTAAAACATTCAATAATTCTGCTCTCTCAATTGCAATCTTAATTGCAACATGCTTTTGATTAAAATAACCTTGATACACAATGCCTCGCTTCCCTTTATCAAGATAAGAAATAGTAAGAACATTTATTTTTTGCAATTTTTTTAAAATATCACTTTTTTCAATGAGATAAACATATAACTCTTCAAATTCAAATTTCTCCTGATCGAGCTGCTTAAAAGTAAGCAAAAGTTCAGTAATTGCAAAATCTATTTTTTCTTTCTTCGTCAAAGAACTAAACAACAACAGGATTTTTCCATCTGGTTTCAGAAACTGATCTGCCTGCTTCAAAAATTCTATTGTAAACTCATAACCATGTCTTCCGCCATCAAGTGCAAGATCCATATCACGCACATCCGTTGGTAAATAGGGAGGATTACAAATAATAAGATCAAAAGTACTGTGAATATTAGAAAATAAATCAGAATATTTAACGATAATATTCTCATAATTTTTCGTATTTTTCTTTGCAAGCTTTAATGCTCTTTGATTGATATCAACAGCAACAACTTTTTCAGCAAAATTTGCTGCTTCAACTCCAAGAATCCCACTGCCTGTACACATATCTAACACATCACCTTTAGCATATTCTTTGATATGCTTTTGAAGAAGATAACTATCTTCATGAGGTTCATAGGGATCATCATAAAATTGTTTATCATTTATTTTTTGCATAATAGGAAGATTAAACAACAACTTTATTAATCTAGTGGATTTCTCTGAACATTATGAAAATATATGATTTATCAATGCTTATTGACAAAAGAACTCCTAATTGGCCAGGAGACCCTGAAATTATAATTCAAAACGTATCTACTGTTAAGAAAGACAAGATAGGAAAAAAAGTGCTGACGTTTCATTCTCATTTCTCAACACATATCGACGCACCTTCCCATATGGTTGCAGGTGGAAAAACCTTAAGCGATTATCCTATTGATAAATTTGTTGGAGAAGGCATCGTTTTAGATGTAAGAGGACAAAAAGAGATTGATACAAATTTAGATTCAGTTAAAAAAGAAGATATTGTTTTCTTCTTAACTGGATATAGTGATAATATGTATCGAAATGATTATTTTCAAAACAATCCAGTATTAACAGAAAAAATAGCAAAAGAATTGGTTAAGAAAAAAATAAAAATAATTGGATTAGACTCACCAACTCCTGATAATGAACCTTATACATTACATAAATTATTTTTCAAATATGATATTCTTATTATTGAGAACTTAGTTAATCTTCATGAATTGGCAGGAAAAAGATTCCAATGCTATGCACTACCATTAAATATCAAAGATGGCGATGGTGCACCCTGCAGAGTAATTGGGATTACAGAGTAATTTTATATAATAAACTCAATTTCTAAACTCAAAATGACATTTTGGATACCAAACATTGGAGAACTTGAACAAGTACCAAGTTATTCAGCTGATGAATATCAAAAGCATCAAACATTGAGCGTATTAGAACAACAATTTTATGATGAACAAAATATCAAAAATGAAATTATTCGAAGAAATAGTAATAAAATATACCCAAAAGAATTTCTTGCAAAAGTAAACGAACAAACGAGAGAACATAATGTATCTCTCAAATTAATCTTTCCCATTGCATTAATCTTACGAATTTATGGCACTGGAAATAATTTTAAATTAAAACCTCAGGAAGAATTAGAAAGAAAATTAGAAATATTACAAATAGGTTGCGGAGAAAGTGGCTCATATATCAGCAAATCATTGCGAGATTATGGAGCAAACATGATAAACATAGATGTAAGAAATTATAGCAACCTGTATGAACCAGAAGATCATTTTATCCAAGAATCATGGTTTAATATCGATAAATTATTTCCTGCAAAACAATTCGATGTTATATTTATGGAAGATATGGATCCACAAATTGAAGAACAAATAAGAGGATTAGACACTTCAGTAATCAGAGCATATACTAATCTACTCGAAATGACATTCAGTAAAATAAATCAATATAATGGATTATTTTTCAATCATATTGGTGATATCACTTGCTTTTCATTGCCGTCATATATTACACAATTACCATCATTTGAATTGTCAAGACCAAGAATAAGTAATTATTTTGAAACAAAAATAATAAATGGAAAACAACAAATCTATAAAATTGGATGAAAATTCTTGAATCCTAATTGATAAATTTAAAAAAATTAACATTAAAAATAAAAAAATAATAAAAATAAAATTAAACCTACTTCGCTAATTCTGCATCAATTACTTCTTTAAATGCTGAAAATGGCTGTGCTCCTGTTAATGCAATGCCATTAATAAAAAACGCAGGAGTTCCTGAAACGCCAACCTTACCACCATCTGCAGCATCTTTATCAATTTCAGCTTTATATTTTCCAGAATCAAAGCAATCATTAAATTTCTTTACATCTAACTTAAGATCAGCTGCATATTGTTTTAGATCAGTTACAGCTAAAGCTTGTTGATTTTCAAACAATTTATTATGCATTTCCCAAAACTTCCCTTGTTCATTTGCACATTCAGCAGCTTCAGCTGCAGGATGAGCATTTTGATGAAAACTTAAAGGAAAATCTCGAAATACTAATTTTACTTTTCCTGTTTTAATATATTGCTCATCAATTTGTTTGTATGCATCACTATAGAACTTTCCACAGAAAGGACATTGAAAATCACTAAATTCAATAATAGTAACTTTTGCATTCTTATCTCCTTCCATTGGATCATCATCAACAGTTGGTGGATTTAAATATTTTGCAGCACCTGTTGCAGCAGGATCAATCATATAATAATTTCCTGTTTTTTGAATTGCATTAGCTACTTTATTATAATTTGCACCTTTTGTTACAGCTTCATCAAAAAGATAAGCAGGCAATGCATTAAGATTTAATTCTTTGACTAATTTTTTACCTTCATCAGAATCAAACTGAACAGTTCTTGATTTTGCAGTTGGAAATAATTTACCAGTAACTTGCATAATTTGGCTTGTATCACATGCTTTACAATTATTATCATTTACAATGACTAATGCAATTGCAGGATCATTTGTTGTATCAGCTAATTGAGGTTGCGCATCAGTTGGTTGACCGGCTGCTTGAACAGGTTTCCCTGTTAAAATACTCTCAAAAACTGCTTTGAAGTTTTCATAAGGCATAGCGCCAGAAATCAATTGTCCATTAATCAAAAATCCTGGCGTTCCACTAATACCATTTGCTTGACCATCTGCTTCATCTTTTTGAATTTCAGCTGCATACTTTGCAGAATCAAAACAATCATTAAATTTTTTTACATCTAATCCAAGATCACTTGCATATTGTTTTAAATCAGTTGCAGCTATTGCTTGTTGATTTTCATATAATTTATTGTGCATTTGCCAGAATTTTCCTTGCTCATTTGCACATTCAGCAGCTTCTGCTGCATTCTGTGCATTTTCATGAAAGCTTAATGGAAAATCTCGAAATACAAGTTGTACTTTTCCTGTTTGAATATACTCTTTTTCAATTGAAGGCAATGTTTCTTGATAAAATTTACCACAAAATGGACATTGAAAATCTGAAAATTCAACCATTACAATAGGAGCATTTTTATCTCCTTGCACAGGATCATCATCTGCTAACACTTTATTTTTTTGCTTAATATCATCAGAAACAGTAACTGTCCCACTGCCAATACCAGAAGTTCCTAAAGGAGAAGATTTAGGTACAGCAATTGCCACAATTGTTGCGACTAATAAAATTGCAAGTACAATAGTTGTAATCATCCAAATATTTGCTGATTCTTTTTTACCCATGCAATACACCCCTGTTTTTAAAAATACTTGATATAAATTATAAATTTATAATGTATATAATATTTATACCCAATACTAAAATTATAAACTGAAAATAGTCCTCCTTTATAATTATTGTGGAAGTAAGGCTCATAAAGAGAATAAACCATTTATAGTAATTCTATAACCATTAAATAAATGGACGACTTTAGAATAGCAGTAAAAGCATTTATTAGAGAAAAGAACAAAATACTTCTTCTCAAAAGAAGAACAAACGATACTCACAAACCAAACACCTGGGATATCCCTGGTGGAAGATTAGCATTAGGAGAAAATCCCTATGAAGGACTGAAACGCGAAACAAAAGAAGAAACAGGATTAGATATTGAAATAATCATGCCAATTGATGTCCACCATTTCACCAGAGATGACAAACAAAAAATAACCATGATTATATTTTTGTGCAAACCAATTTCAAAAGATATAATCTTATCAGAAGAACATCAAGAGTATAAGTGGTTAGAAATAGATAAAAAAGAAGAATTTCCTGATTGGTTAAAACCAATATTAGATAAAATAGAAAATAATTTGATAATTGATCACTAAAAAGTGGTTAAATATTAGAAACATTTATATAGTAAGACAGATATAATGGAGCAAGGTGGTCAAATATGGGCAGAAGTAATCATAATATGTATATAGGGCATGATGGAAGAGATTATTCAACATTAGAAGACTTAAAAAGAGCAAATGAAGAATACAATGCTACCTAATTCATGTTTTTTAGATAGGGGATTCCAAAATGAATCATCTTTACCAATTAGAGCATTCTTAAGAGTAGGAGATTTAGGATTAGATGGTGTAGTTGATACTAAATTTTTATATAAATAAATGATATAATCTCTATATAATTTATAAGCAAATTATTAATATACACGTTCAACCTTATAAGTAGTGATCTAAAATGCAAGAACAACTTGAAACAAAAACAATTGAAAAAGAAGATTCAACAACATTAGAAGGAAATATAAAAAAAACAAAAGAAATAGAGATTAAACTTCCTGTTGAAACAACAATATTAGTTAACTACAAAGATCCAATCACAGAAGAATATATCTTAGAGCATTGTAATACCAGTAAAGATAAAAAAGCATGTGAAGAAATGTGGCAACAAAGAGATAGAAACATCCATATGTGGATGTAATAAAAACTTCATATAATTCTCAAAAGAATTTCTTAATATTTTCAGCAAAATCAATGCTTTCATTATGTTCATACTTCTTATGAGGCCATTGCAGCTTAAATCCATCATTAAGATAACGCGGTATAACATGAAAATGGATATGAAATACAACTTGACCTGCTGCACTATTGCTGCTTTGAATGAGATTAATACCATCAGCTTTCGTTGCCTTTTGCACTGCTTTTGAAACATTCTGTACTGCAACCATCAATTGCGAAAGTTCAGATTGCTCAATATCTAAAATATTCGTAAAATGGTTTTTACTAACAACGAGTGCATGCCCTTTATTAGCTGGAGCAATGTCAAGAAAAGATAAGCTATGCTCATCTTCATAAATTACATTGCTTGGCAATTCTCGATTAACTATTTTACAAAAAAGACAATTATCCATTTATTTCACCTTTACGCTTTACTTTTTCAAGCTTTTCTTCTTCTTTTACTTTATTCCAATGAACCATCAGTTCTTCCATTGTATTAAATTTCATATTGCCAAACACATGAGGATGCCTGCGAATCATTTTTGCTTTAATACCATCAACAACAGCATTAAAATCAAAAAGTTCTTTTTGTTTGGCAATTTCACAGATATGAAGTATATTCAAAAATAGATCACCTAATTCTTCTTGTAATTCAGAAATATCATTATTATCAATTGCAACAGCTACTTCATTCGCTTCTTCAAGAAGATGCTGTTTCATTGTCTGAAATGTTTGCTGTTTATCCCAATCACAGCCATCTTGAGAATGCAATTTTTCCACAACTTGCAAAAATTCTTGAACAATATCCATAAAATGAACAAAAATAAAAGAAATATATAAAATATTCGATAAAATAAAACAAAAACAATTACATTGCTTCTAATTCTTTAATTTTATCACGTAAGTGATCAATTGTACGAGTATTATCTTGTTGTTGCAATAAATTACCACATTCAGGACACTTAAACTCAAGCTGAGTACTTTGCTCAAAATCTAGCCTTGAACAAGCCTTAGCACATAAGAAATAACATCCTTTGTTTGCTTCTTCTTTTAATAATCGAGATCGTAAAAGCTCTAATTTTTGTTTATGCATTGTAAGTAATAAATCTTTTACTTTTTTTGCATGGAATGTCCAATAGCTGATATAATATCCTTTCTTTGAATCTTTTTTTCGTTTATAAGAAGCTAAATTTTGACTATGCATCCGATAGAGAATATTTCTTACTTGGTGAATTTCAATTTTTGTTTTTTCAGCAATAATAAATTCAGAGATATTTTTTCTACTTTTTAAAAAATTAACAATAGGTAAAACATCGCCACCTAAAGCCTCAATTAAAGCATCTTCAATGATTTTATTAGTCAAACGTATTTTTTTTACCATAGTTGCCACCAAATTTAGTTATACAATAACTATCTCAACCCAATTTTTAATAAAATGATAATAAATATACAATTCCTATAAATTTATTACAATGAGAAGATTAAATATAATTAAAATATTTAACTCAACACTTTATAACAAACAACCTATACCCCATTTAATAGGAATATTATTACAAAAGTTATATAATCGTTACCTATATAACCCACAAACTATTGTTTTTAGGGAAGTGCCATTTATAAAGATTTGGATACTTGAGGATATACTTTAAGAAGTACACAATTAGTATACCGCTGAGAATAAAAGTGAAATAAATGACAATATTTATATACTAGGATTGCTAAAAGAGTAATATTATTGGGGGCTTATCAGTATGGTTATATTATTTGATAGATTTAATCTTCCAGAGGACATCTATGAAGTAGTTTTTGCAACAGAACAACAAAGAATAGTTGGAAAACTGCTCATAAAAGAAGTTAAAAGTAAAGGGGGGGAAGTTACAAAAACTGAAATGTCCAACTTTGCAATGGCACTCCATGAAGGAAATTTAATTACCGAAATAGATCTCCCACAATATAAAGGAAAACAAGTAAAAATTTCATATAATAAACGACAATTTTATGATAGAATCCTTACACCAATGAAAGCAATGGGCTTGATCGATTACGATCTTTATAAAAAAACATATAAGATTTCAGATAAATTTAATAAATCAATGATTAAAATTGGTTTAATGTGGCTCAGAGAGATTAGATGAATAAATTCAATTGAAATAAATTATTAAAATGGCAACAATAAATAATATCAAACAGAAAAAGAAAAAATTTGTTCTTAAATTACTTGAAGATAAAGAAAAACAAGATTTTGTAGATTATCTTCAAACAATTCCTTTTTATTTTTCAGAAGATGTTTTATTAGACGAAGCAGATCTAAAAAATTTTGCATATAATGATTACAATCATTATGTCATTGCAAAGTATCAAAATGAAATCATAGGTCATATTGCAATCCAATATCAAAAATATAAATATGGCTACCACCAAGAACATATTGCAGAAATACATATTAATGTAAAACAAGAACATCAAAAAAAAGGGATTGGAAAACAATTGATGAAGTATTGCTTAGACTATCTCAAAACAAAGAAAGAAATCAACAAAATAAAAACAAAAATACTTGAAAACAATAAAATAATTCAACAATTATTCAGTAATTTTAAATTTCAACAAGAAGCAATATTAAAAAAAGAATGGAAAATAATTATAAAAGAAAAAGAATATTATTTAGATGGAATCTATATGAGTAGATTTATATAATTCATCAAATACTCAATGAAATTGATTGTGAAAACATGAAAGAAAATAACATTAAAGAAAGAGAAGAGAAAATTAACTACAATTTGGAGTTAGAAAAAGCGCTCGAAAAAATTAAAGAAACAAACGCCAAAATGGTTTGCATCCAATTACCTGACGGCTTAAAACCAAAAGCAAAAGAAATTCAGGATTTTCTCAATCAAAAAACAAATGCAGAAATTCTTATTTGGGGAGGAAGTTGCTACGGTGCATGTGACTTCCCATTAGAAGTTGAAAAAATAGGAATTGATTTGCTGATCTCATTTGGACACAGCGAATGGCGATGGCAATAAAAAAGGAGACACAAATGACAATAATTAAATCACCATTATTAGACAAGTTACAACCCTATCTTAGCAAAGCAGTTACCGTAATTAAAGAAGCAATTGCTGAAAAAAGACCAATTCTCATAAGACATCATGCAGATACCGATGGCTACTCAGCAGCAATTGCATTACAATTAGCGATTACACCTTTGCTTTACAAAACACATGCACGAGAACGTGATATGATGTATTATTATAAAAGAGCACCATCCTTAACACCCTATTATAATAATGAAGATGCACTGCGTGATATTACTCATTTTTTAGAAAATAGTGAAAAATTTCAACATAAAACTCCTTTAATTATCTTGTGTGATTTTGGAACATCAAATCAAAGTTTAACTGCATTAAAACTCATCAAATTATATGGTGCAAAAATAATAGTAATTGATCATCATTTTCCTGATAAAGAAATAGAAGAAACAAGCGATCTTCTTGTAAATCCACATCTTATCGGAAGCGATTATGATTTTTGTACAGGAATGCTTTGTGCAGAAATTGCTTTTGCATTGCAACCAACAACAGATTATTTATTTTTAATTGCAGCTGTTGCTGGACACGCAGATAAAGTAAAAAGCAAAGAATATGAACAATATTTTGAAATTTGTAAGCAACATGTTATAACAATTGAAGAAGTTAAAGCAATAGCAATCTGCCTTGATTATCTGGCATTTGAATTAGGAAATAAAAATAGCCAAGAATTAATACTCAATTTATTTCAATACAACAGTCAAAAACACAAAGATTTAATTCAGATATTATTACCGGAAATAAATGAAAAAATGAAAGCACAATTAGAATCTAATTTATTGTATGCAAAGATAGATCATCATAAAGATAAAATAATTGTTCAATTAGAGATAAATAAAGCAAAAAAAGAAAGTGAATTTCCTCCTCGGGGAAAATGCACAGGAATGCTCCACGATTATATGAAACAAAATAATAAATTACCAATAATTACCATTGGCTATACAAAAACAGCAATCACATTCCGCTGCAGCAATGAAATAGAAGAATTCTCTGTTCCAAAACTCGTACAATTATTGCAAGAAAAATTTCCTGCAGCACAAGTTGATGGGGGCGGACATCGAGTAGCAGGAAGCATTAACTTTATAGAATGCGCATTTCAAGATGTAAAGAAAATAGTTGATGAATATGTTGAAAAAATAAGATAATTATATAAAGAGATTTCTACACCTTATATACAATATGAACAAAATAACTGCTAATAAATTTTCAGAAGATTTTGGGAATGTTAATAAGAGAATTATATTCTATAAATTACGTCTCTACCTTTTCAATGAATTAACAAATAATGTTCAAAAATATGATTTAAGTAATGAAGAAAAGAATCATCCATTAGATATCTTTGAGCAAACTATAACAGAAGCTTATACACGATTAAAAAAAGATATTACTTCGACAATAATAGAAGAAATTGCACCACATTACAAGCATTTTGATAAATATGCAACAGTATTATCTCAATTAGAAATTGATGCATTATGCAGTAGTGCAACAAGAAGTATTAGTAATTCCATAGGATATTTATTATATCAACGAAAAATATCTCCTGACGTTGAAATAAAAATAGTGACAAATTTAGAACCCCTTATAACTACAGAAAAGAAGATAGATGTTGAAATATTTCTACGAAAACTACAAAATAAAATGTTTGATTACTTTCAAAAAGAATTTAATTATCAATAATCATAATAAAAATTAAGCATTATAACAATACAGTTCTAAAACGCTTCCTTTATTTTTTCAAACAATCCTTTCTTAGAATCTTTATCAAAAGAATCAAATTCTTCAAGCAATTCTTTTTGTTTTTTTGTTAATTTTGTCGGTGTTTGTAATATAATTTTAATAAATAAATCACCAGTACCGTAGCCTTGTAATGTTTGAACTCCTTTCCCGGCAATTCGAAAGACAGTATTCGTTTGTGTTCCTGCTGGGATCTTCATCTTTACTTTTCCATTAATTGTTGGAACATCAATCTCACTGCCTAATGCTGCTTGAACAAAACCAATTTTCGCTTCTAATCGTAAGTCATCACCATCTCGTTCAAATAAATCATGAGGTAATACAGTAATTAAAAGATATAAATCGCCTGTTCCATGTTCACCATATTCTCCTTCGCCAGTCATTCGTAATCGCTGACCTGAATCAATTCCAGCAGGAATAGTTATTTCTATTTTTTTTGTTTTCTTTACTCTTCCCTGCCCATTGCATTCAACACAGGGGTGTTTAATTACCTTTCCTACACCACGACAACTACTGCATGTTGCACTTGTTTGAAATATACCAAAAGGCGTCCTTTGCTGTCTTTTTAATACGCCACTTCCTTGACAAGTCTCACAAATAATTACATCGTCTCTTGACTTAGCACCAGTACCATTGCAAACAGTACATTGATGCATTTTTGGAACTGAAATTGTTTTTTTTACACCTAAAACTGCTTCTTCTAAAATAATTTCAAGTTCATATTCTAAATCAGAACCTCTTCGTGAACGCTGTTGTTTTCTTCCAGAAGAATTTCCACCAAAAAAAGATTGAAACATATCACCAAGATCAAATTCTTCAGAAAATGCTGAAAAATCGCTTTCATTAAAACCCTGAGAACCTGTTGTATCTGCAGTGCCAAATCGATCATAAGACTCTCGTTTCTTATCATCACTCAAAACAGAAGCTGCTTCATTAATTTCTTTAAATTTCTCACTAGCATTGCTCTCTTTATTAATGTCAGGATGATATTTTTTTGCAAGATTTTTATACGCTTTTTTGATATCATCCTTAGAGCTATTCTTTGGTATCCCTAACAATTCATAATAATCTTTTTTTGCTGCCATAAATATCACATGAATATATTTAATAATTCTTCAGGTTTATGAATAATAACATCTGCATCCTGCAATCGAGTATGATGATGATAGCCATAGGTAACTGCAATAACTGTATTTACTTTTGCTGCTTTTCCTGCAACAATATCACCATCCATATCCCCAATATAAATTGATTGCTCTGGTTTAATGTTTAATTTGTTCATACATTTCAATAAAGGTTTAGGAGATGGCTTTTCACCTTGTTCATAACCTGAAATATAATCAAAATACTGCAATAGATTACATTTTTTTAATTTTGAAGCGATATTCTTTTTATTGCCATTAGAAACAATAGCAAGAATATATTTTTTATGAAGTTGCTCAAGTATTTCTTCAATGTGAGGATAACAACGAAAATCATCTTCATAATCTGCTGTATGTTCATTATAAATTTCACCACACCTATCCCATTGTTCTTTAGTGATTAAATTTAGTTTTTTTAATGCCTCTCGCCAATCAGTTTCAAATAATTCTTGAAATTGCCGTTTTGTAAATTCTTTTTCAATATTAAATTCTTTAAAAATACGATTATATACATGACAAGAAAGAAGAAATGTATCCATAATGGTGCCATCGTAATCAAACATAATCAGTTTAATCTCTGACTTATTTTTAAGAATAAATTTATTCTTAAGACTATTTGATTGATTATTGATTTTTTGATTATTATTTAATGCTTTTCTTACGAGCTTTTTACCAACCATTCTTTTACCTCAAAATCACACAAAGATCTTCTGGCTTAATACTTAATTTTTGAAATATTCGTTTTTCAACCATAAACTCATCAGCAGCTCGTTTCTGCCATACATCTAATCCTCGAGAGATTATTTTATCATTGTATCGCTTCAATAAATCATCAATTCGTTGTTGTAAAGGGATTATATCATCCACAAACACTCGCCAATCTGCATAATGAACAATTTGTTCTTCAAAACTTTTTTGTGATGTAAAAATAGCACTATTCCCTTCATTTTCAATAATTTTTGCAAACTCAGGAAATTCATGTTTAAGGATACTACTCGTAATTTGTGTTTCATGCATTCCTTTATATTGCTGAAGTAATTTCTCGCGCATTTTCAATTCAGCAACTGTTGGATCTGACTTAAATGTAGGATTTTTATCTAATTGCTTTAATGCAACAGCTTTCATTAAATCATGCAATAATGAAAGACGATCAACAAGTTCAACATCGAGTTTCTGTCCAACTTCAACCAATTTTTCTGACAAAAATACTGCTATTTGATTAACTTTTTCACAATGCAAACGAATATTTTTCGGAACTTTATAGTCATCAAATAATTGTTTGCAATATTCTTTTGAAGGAAGTTTCATAATGCACCCTAAATAATATCATAATTGAAAATAAAAAGTAAAAATCCCAATCGCAGCAAGCTGCGGGGCATTTAATAACATGAAGGGATTTTTACTCTTAAAAAATTATTCTTTCTTCTTCCCTTTCTTTTCAGGTTCGCCTTCTACCTTATAATCAGCATCAACAACATCATCTTTTGGTTTCTCTGAATCATGATGATTCGATTCTTTAGCACCTGAATGCTGCTGTTGCGCTTGCGCTGCTTTTTGATAGAGTTCAGTTGACAATTTTTGAACAAGCTGATTAATTATATCCATTTTTGCTTTGATTGCAGTAAAATCTTTACTTTCAGCTCCAAGCATTGCTTTTAAATCTGCAACTTCTGTTTTTACTTGCTCTAATTCTTTTGCATCAACTTTTCCATCAAAATCTTTAAACAATCCTTCTGAAGTATAAGTTAATGATTCAGCTTGATTCAACGTTTCTATTTCTTCTTTTCGTTTCTTATCTTCATCTGCATGAATCTCAGCTTCTTTTCTCATCCGATTAATTTCTTCCTCACTTAATTTTTGTGATGCGGTAATTCGAATTGATTGCTCCTTTCCAGTTCCTAAATCTTTTGCAGCAACATGAACAATTCCATTTGCATCAATATCAAAACTTACTTCAATTTGAGGAATTCCTCGCATCGTTGGAGGTATACCAATTAAATCAAATCGACCAAGAGATTTATTATCAAGTACCATTGGACGTTCTCCTTGCAATACATGGATTGTTACTGCTGTTTGATTATCAGCTGCAGTTGAAAACACTTGGGATTTCTTTGTTGGAATTGTTGTATTTCTGTCAATTAACCGAGTCATGACACCACCAAGAGTTTCAATTCCAAGACTCAATGGAGTTACATCAAGTAATAAAATATCTTTTACTTCTCCAGCTAATACTCCTGCTTGAATTGCTGCTCCTTGCGCAACACATTCCATTGGATCAACACCACGTTCAGCAGTTTTTCCAACAAAATCTTCAACAAATTTTCGAACCATCGGCATTCGAGTTGGACCACCAACAAGAATAATTTTATGAATTTCTTTTTGTGTTAATTTTGCATCATGCATTGCTTGCTCTAAAGGATGTTTACAGCGATCAATAATTGGTTTCAATAATTCTTCAAGCTTTGCTCGAGTTAACTTATATTGAAAATGTTTTGGACCTTTATCAGTTGCTGTAATAAACGGTAAATTAATATCAGTTTCAAAAACAGTAGATAATTCAATTTTTGCTTTTTCTAATCCTTCACGTAATCGTTGCATCGCTACATCATCAGTACTTAAGTCAATGCCTTCATTTTTCTTAAATTCCTTAACAATAAAACTCGTAAGAGTATTATCCATATCTGTTCCACCAAGTTGTGTATCACCTGATGTACTTTTTACTTCAAATACACCTTGACCAAATTCCATGACAGTAACATCTAATGTTCCGCCACCAAGATCAAAAACGAGAATTTTTAAATCACTATTTACTTTATCTAAACCATATGCTAAACTTGCAGCAGTTGGTTCGTTAATAATTCGAACTACTTCTAAACCTGCAATTGTTCCCGCATCTTTGGTTGCTTGCCTTTGATTATCATCAAAATAAGCTGGTACTGTAATAACTGCCTTATCAACTTTTTCACCCAAGAATTCTTCTGCATCTCGTTTAATTTTCTGTAAAATTAATGACGAAATTTGCTGGGGTGTATGTTGCTTGCCATGGACTGTTACTTTGTAATCAGTACCCATTTTTCTTTTAATTGCTGTAATAGTTCCAGTTGGATTTGTTGTTGCCTGTCTTCGAGCAGGTTCTCCAACTAATACTTGACCATCTTTTGTAAATGCAACTACTGAAGGAAATGCTTTCCCATACTGTGTTGCACCTTCTGCACTAGGAATAATAGTAGATTTTCCACCCTGTAAAACAGCTGCTGCTGAATTACTTGTTCCTAAATCAATTCCAATAATTTTACCCATATTCTCATCCTCCATACATAATTAATATAATTTATCCAAAATAATTTGGATTTTCCTGTGCTGCTTCTGGTGTTTGTTTCTGCTCTTTCAAAGTTGTTGCTTCTTTATTTCGCAATTGTTTTAATTTCTGCAATTGCTTTGGCACTTCTATCTTCCCAAACTCTTTTTCATATTTTTTTAATACTTGCAATAATAATTTTGTAAATTGTTTTGCATGATAAGGATCAAGCATAACAAGATTATGCTTTAATGAAATAATATGTGCATCATTAGTTCGTACATCAACTCGTGGTGTTAATGATTTAAAATCAAAAAAAAACTGCATTGGATTGAAATGAACTGAAACTTCATGTGCAAAAAATTCCTGCCCATCACTAATTGAAAAATTGATTTTTTTATCAACCATTTTAGTCACCTATAACAATAATATTAACGAAATAATTCATATCGTAATATTTTTTTAAGTTTTTCTGGATCAGGCACTAACTTCTCCAACTCTCCACCCGGAATTGTCGGATGTGTCTTCAAATATTGTGCATATTGCCGTATTGATTCTGGATCATTTGGATTAACAAAATAATTAAGGATAAACCAAATTGATAATTGCTCACCATGCTTGCTTTTTGTACTGCAAACACGGCAATGTGTTGGTTTAACTTCGTGGACAGTGCATCCTGTTTTTTCATCAAACAAGATACATTTCCCATAAGGTTTGTTTTCAGGTTTGATTCTTTTTAATTTATATGCAAAAGTATTAAATTTTGAATTTTCATCCAAATATTTTTGCTTCAATTCAGTTTCTGAAATTTCAAGGAACTTTGCTAAAGCAGGAATATCTTTTTCTAATACCATGCCTGAATCAAGGCTGCAACATTTGCCACATTGCGTACATTCCTTACCATAACCCTCAGCTATATTTTGAGGAGTTTCTTTTGTGATTGTTATTCCAGCAACATGCTGAATAATTTGAACTTCATTTTGATTATTTACTATTGGTAGTTTCATTGCCGCGAACACTCACCTTAACTTTTGCATATCGCAATACATAATCATGAAGCAAATATCCTTTTTGAAATATTTCAACAACAGTATTTTCTGGAAAATCATTTGTAGTAGCGCGCAATAATGCCTCATGTTTATAAGGATCAAAAGGAACATTAATCGAAGCAATTGGTTTTAATCCAAGAGTTTTGAATAAATCCAATAATTGGATATAAATTAAATGGATACCTTTACTAAACTCATCCTGCATAAGATTATTTTTTAAAGCCATTTCAAAACTATCAAGGATGGGTAATAGTTTTGATACAACATCAATAGTCCCTCGCTGTATTGAATCAAGAGTATTCTTCTCTGCCCTTCTCCTAAAATTATCAAAATCAGCCTGCAAACGTTGCAATAAAACTGTTAACTCCTGAATTCTTAATTCAGGATCATACTGCTGCTTACCCATTTCTTGATCAGGCAAATCAGTTTTAACTTCTTCAGTTTCTTTTTGTGCATTTACTTCCTTTTTAGCCATTTCCATAATAATCACGTTCACATAAGATTAACTTAGTTCACTTTAAGTAAACAGAAATTAGTACTTATTTATAAATGTTTTTATTTTAGAAAGATTAATAAAAAGAAAAACGAGCCTGTCCGGACTTTCAAGCAAACAAAATTAAATTTAAAATTGTTTATTATTTGAACCGGAGTTTAGCGGTCCGAAGCCGCTAGTACTATCCAAGCTATACTACAGGCCCGTATTATTTCAAGAGAAAGAAGCTTATTTTAATAGTTTTGCATTTACTGATAATAATTTAAATTTTACAAAGAACAATTTCAATACTAGAAACACGAACATCCTTACCTTCTTTATTTTGAAATTGCTCTGAATCAACTTTAATCTCTTTAATTTTAATTTTACCCTCTAAAAAACGTTTTGAAGAAACTTCAGCAATATCAACTGCAGTCGATATAAATTTACCACGAGCTTTAATAACTACTTCCTCAGCATTTTTTACAGTAAACTGCATAACAACTCCAGTTACATAATTCATAAAAGGTTTTGTTCCTATAAAAATCGAATTATCAGTCATTGTTGCCATATGTCTGCCTCCTTTTTTATTAACGAGAAAATAAGATAAATCAAGAAAATTTTATTCAATACCACGTTTCATAAGTCGAGTAACATAACCTGAAATAACATTAAGCATTTTTGGTGAACAATTCTCAAGCAACCCTTTAACAACAAGTTTGTTTTCAGTAAAATCTTTTTTAAAAAGATGACCATATTCTTTGATAAGTTTATGTGTTAAACGTTTAATTAATGTTGTTTTAATTCTTCCCATAATAATACACCTAAAGAAATGGTAATTGTGTTTATTTATAAAGATTTCGCATACAAAAGGTCCCATCCTAAAACGATTAAAAATATTTTTAAAAATCTAACGACTATAAGCATTACTATCATTACTGCCTGTATAAACTACAAACATACCTGAAAAATTAGCTGCATAATCAGCAGAAGAATAGCCTGCATTCTTCCCCTCCACACCCTCATTTGGATTCTTCTCAAATCGTGCCATAATCATTTCACCACAAGCGCAGCCCATCGGCATTAACAATTCTTTACCAACTGTCGCTGAATGATACGTAGGATTAGAACCATTAACAAGAGACTGATCTGACCCTTGAACCAAATAATTATTGTTCATTTTTAAAGGAGCTCTTTCATCATGAAGAGAACCTATTAAACTTACACCTTCTTCAATTGGTTTTATCTCTAAAGGGATATCTGGATGTTTCTCAAGATGATCTTTCATATGTTGTTCTTTAGCCATTATAAGAGCTGTTTTCAACAGAGTTTCTTCTGACATCTGCTGATCTAAAGAATGTTGAGCAACTGTAAAGATTACCATGCTTTTATACACCCCTATTAACCATTTATAGAAGAACTAGTATATAAATGTTCCTAAATTTAACAACTAGTTAGTGAAAACATTAAAAACTAAGTGATTATTTAACGATTCCTATATTTTGCATCCAAATAAGTAACACCGTGATGTTCAAATTCACCTTCACCAGGAAGACCAGTAAGAGAATTTAATGCACGAATATCCGCTTCAGTTAATACTGTTCTTTGTAATAAAGGCAAAAAATTATCAATTACCTGTGGAGTTGGTAAACCATAGTCTATTCTATCATACCGAATTTCTCGCGCTGCATAACCACCAACAGGTTTTACTAAATCATCTACTATTTTTCCTACCATTAAAATCCACCTTTTATCATTTTGTTTCAGTTAATTGATGAGCAAATAGGTAATATATAAAACTTTATATTAAAGTACTACGAACAAAAAGAAATGATAAGAATAATAACAGTAGGAAAAATAAAAGACAAAAACATACAAAATCTCATCAATGATTATTATTCAAGAACGCAACATTTTTATAAAATAGAACTAATTCAAATAAAAGAAGAAAATAAAAAAGAAAAAGAAACTCAAAATATTGAACGACAAATAAAAGAAGGATTAATAATAGTGCTAGACGAAACAGGAAAATTACTGAAAAGCATAGAACTAAGCAACCTCATCAAAGAAAAGCAAAATAATAATATTACCATTACTTTTATCATTGGAAATTATTATGGGTTAAATGACAAAATAAAACAAAAAGCTCATTTTTTACTATCCTTAAGCAAAATGACAGTAACGCATGAAATGGCACAACTTATTCTAATAGAACAAATTTACAGAGCACAAACAATCATAAAAGGATTACCCTATCATAAAGAATAATTGAAAAGATTTAACTTTCTAAAAAATTACCTTTAAATACAACTTCATTCTCTTGATTATAAAATGGAAGAACAAAAAAAGATTGGAATCACCGTTAAAAAATCTGACAACTTCAGTGAATGGTACACGCAAATCTGCGGAGAAACTGGCGCTGATTTAGTTGATATTCGCTATGACGTACAAGGTTTTGTCGTCCATAAACCATGGGCATTTAAAATAATCAGGAAGATGTATGAATTATTAGAAAAAGACGTGGAAAATGACGGGCATGAACCAATGCTTTTTCCATCAGTAATTCCTGAAGAAAATTTGATGAAAGAAAAAGAACACGCAGGTTTTGCTCCCGATGTATTCTGGATAACAGAAGCAGGCAAAGAAAAATTAGAACGAAAAATTGCTCTAAGGCCAACAGGAGAAACCGCAATTTATCCAATGTATAGCTTATGGATTAGAACACATAAAGATTTACCATTAAAACGCTACCAATCACGAATTACAGTATTCAGAAATGAAAAAACAACACGACCATTTTTACGAGGAAGAGAATTCTGCTTTTTTGAAACACATGATGTTTTTGCAACGCATAATGAAGCTATGGAACAAATCCATAAAGATATGAAAACAATGCAAGATGTTGCATATGACAATTTAAATCTCCCCTTTATATTTTTTAAGCGGCCAAAATGGGATAAATTTCTTGGCGCAGATGATACCTATGCATCCGATACAATAATGCCTGATGGAAAAAGAAATCAAATGAGTTCAACACATGATTTAGGCCATAATTTTGCAAAAGCATACAATGTAGAATTCAATGATAAAGAAGGGAAAAAACAATACGGCTATCAAACTTGTTTTGGCCCAGGTATTTACCGAATGATGGCTGCATTAATTGGAATTCATGGAGACGATAAAGGATTAATCTTACCGTATGCTGTAACACCAATACATATTGTTATTATCCCAATTACCTTTGCAAACAAACCAGAACTCAATGAAAAAGTACTGAAAAAATGCCACGACATTGAACGAAAATTAAAAGAGCATGGTTATACTGTAAAACTTGATACAACAGAAGATTCCCCAGGATTTAAATATAACAAATATGAATTATTAGGAATCCCATTAAGAATAGAACTTGGACCAAAAGAAGTTGACACAGATGAAGTAACAATTGCATTACGAACAAGAAGTATAAAAGAGAAAATAAACGTAAAGCAATTAGACAAAGAAATAAAAGCAAAAATAGAATCATACCAAGATGACATGAAGAAAAAAGCGCAAGAATACTTCAAAGATAATACGAAAAGCACAGAATCACTAACAGAATTGAAGAAAATAATTGAAGAACACCGCGGATTCATTAAAGTACCATTCTGCAGCATTGATTTCGATGGAGAAAAATGCGCAGAAGAACTAAAAGCAGCAACAATCGGCGGCGTAGTCTCAGGTACAAAATTTGAAAATCCTGAAAAAGCACACCATCAACGATGCATTATTTGCAATAAAGAAGCAAAACATATTGTGTATGTGGCGAAGAGTTATTAAATAATAATTAAAACTAAAATCAAAATTTTCTCGTCGTACGGCTGAACAAAGTGAATGCCGTACTTAGGTTGTTTTTATTATAATATTTGAATACAAATATTATAATCTTAATAATCTCGATATAGTCGGGATTATTTTAGGATCAAACTTTTTGTTAAAAAGTTTGTTGGACAACGATGTATTATTTGCAATAAAGAAGCAAAACATATCGTGTATGTTGCTAAAAGTTATTGATTAGTAATTAAATAATTAAAATTAATGAGAAAACTCTAATTGAAACTTCTCAAGAAATAGTTTTGATACTTGACCTGAATCTTTGCTCAAATCATAATTATAAACATAAAAACTCTTCTGATTAGAAAGGATTTTTAATCGAGTTAAGAAATAAAATAATTCTTTTGTACTTAATCCACCTGCTTGCTGAAAAGCTGAAGTCGGAGAATAACAAACATCAAGCACATTTAAGTTAACAAGTACTATCAGTTCATCAAATTGTCGTGCAAATTCAAGTAAAAGATCCGATACTTCTTGACAACAAAGAGAAATGATTTTATTGATATCGTAATTAAAAAATTGTTTAAGATCATATTGTTTTTTATTTCCAAGTAATATGAAATTTTGTTTATGAAGTAGTTTATTCTCAAAAAGAACAGAAAAGTCATGAGCAGAAGAAAATAAAACAACACCTACTTTTGAAGACAATAAAGAAGCAATTTGATCCTGTGATAACATCTGCTCTTGCAACATCAATCGCATAAAAAATCACCAACAGAAAATAATTAATAAATATAATTTAATATCATAAATTTTTGCTTTAAAAAAAGCGAAAATTTAAAACAAAAATTTATTGTACAAATTCAACTCGTTTAGCGCGAATTCCATACCGTTGCACATGCTGTTTTTTACAAACGCCACATTCATATCGTAAATCAGTTTTCTTTGTAGTTTTTGCCCCAGTCATTTTAAACTGTGTAACTGCTGGCTTTGAATATCTTCCTAAATTTCCACGACCTCGCGCTTTTCCACGTTTCCGTGCTCGATATTTTGAACCTTTTGACAATGAAGAAGCTGCTCTTCTTTTATTCAATAAAATTTTATGTTCAGTATGACGTTTACAATAAGGACATAATCGATTTGCTGTTTTGGGTAATTTCATTATTTCACCTTGATAATTAGATTATTTTATAATAAGAAAAATAAATGATTTATAAATGCTTCGATTTAAAAAAAGGAATTAACTTACTAATTCCTGATCCTTATCAAGTGCAGTTTGCTGCCCTCTTTGTTCGCTATGAACCTCTTCAGCTCTCCCTTTATGAATCAATATTTCTGCAATCTTATGGGGAAGTTGTGCAATATCATGTTCTTGATAAGGTCCATAAATCTCCATTTCTTCACCAATAAACTTAGGTACTGCTGCAAGAAACTTAACTGTTTTATATAAACTAACAACTGAAGATTGCTGATTTAACTGTTGACCTTTTTGTTCAAAATCTGGTTGTTGAACTGCTCCTAAACCAGCTCTTTTCTCTTCTTGAACCAAATTTGGTCTTTTTTCCTGCAATAACTTATCTAACACTTCAGTACGATAATGCTCTAAATCATGTTTTAATTGCTCAAAAAGCAATCGTTCCTCAGGTAATAACGCTGATGTATTAATTAATGAATGGGGTATCCTTACTTGATTAATAGACATAACAACAATCTTCTTTTCTCGACGATCATAAAGCTCTCGTAATATTTTTTGAATATTTTCAATTTGAAGCGTTACTTTTTTAATCTCATCTTTTGATTCCTTACGAACTATTTTCTCTTGAAGAATATTATTTTTTTCAGATATATACGATAAAATATCATCATAAAAAGTATTATCAAGCTTTTGTAATTCTTCCCTATTCTTCTCTCTTCGAAAAAGATCAAACAGTACTTCATACGTAATTTTAATATCTTGTTCTGCTGTTGTTGCCCCCATAATTACAAAAGAAGTACATTAAGATATAAAAAGATGTTGGAAAAACGAGAAAATTAAATTTCAATACCAAAAGCATTTCATCATAATCACCTCATTTTCAATGAATAAAGTCTCTTTCTATAACTAGCATAAGCATCATCATGTTTATCAATAATTAACATCCAAATTATATTATTTCTAACATAGTATATCAATCGAACATTATTTGTAATAGCTTCTCTATAACAATTTTCTCCTCCTGATAAATGTTCTAAGCGTAATGGATTTTGTTTTATTTTTTCTTTCTTTTTTTCAAAAATTTCAACTTCTTTTGAAGAAAGAACCATTAAATCTTTAAAGAATTCTGAATGAAATTTAATTTCATATTGTATCAACCTTTATCCCTCTTTTCGCCAAGTATTCATAATATTCTTTCTCAGTTTTACCTTTCTCTTTCCCAGATTCAATATCTGAAATTCTTTGCTGCAGTTTTACATCTAATGCCATTTCTACATCATCAATAAGAATTTCTACATCTTGTAAAATCTTAGTAAATACTTTTTTTGGAATAACAAGTTTCTCCATAATAATATAAAGAAATTTCATACTTTAAATAATTTTCGAAAGAATTAAAATAATCACATAATCGCAAGAAAATGATAATTTTTTTGAAAACTTGTTTTCGAAAAAATTAATAAAAATTAATAAAAAAAATAAAAAATAAGGAAAAAAATTCCTTTACTTATGCAGTTGTTGTTGTTGTTGTAGTTGTCGTAGTTACAGGAGCTACTGGAGCAACTGCTTTAGCTTTGTCAACTGTCAATTCAGTTCTTGTTTTCCAAGCAAGTGTACTTTCACTTACTGTTAAAGCAACAACTTCATCGCCTTTCAATGCATACTTCTTGTATTCATTCAACATTTTTGCTGCTAATCGAGTATCATCTGCAGTTTGTCCTGCAACAACTAAAGCCATCTTGCCATTGTTGTCGTACATTTTAATAACTGCTTGACCAACTTCAATTCCTAATGCTGTGTCACAAACTTCAGGGTTACCCATTAATTCTGCAACAACTGCATTAGCACATGGACCACCTACTGCAATGATGTTTTTTGATTTTGCATCAGTTACTTCGGAATCCAATTTCGTTTGATCAACACCGATTGGTTGCATTTCTGTTGTGAATTCTCCACCTTCAACAACTGATGTAGCTGCTGTTCCAGGTGCAACAAATACTTTTGCATACACTGCTGATCGTGGATGAGTAACAACAATCTTTTGTTTTGATGAATCATCGTCTAACCAAAATTCAGTTCCTTTAGCTGAAATGTATTTTTGATTATCTGAATCTGAATCACTAACTGCTTTCTTTCCAAATCCTACAGCACCTGCAGTTGGCAATGTGCTTGTTGGGAATGTATGTGAAAACTCAATTGCTTTATCAGATGATGTATCAAAACTTGCGTTAAATCTAAATGCATTTGCATTTATCATATAAGCAGTTGATGCTAATGTTCCATCATTATACTCAGTAAAGTTACCCATTCCTGGATCAATACCTGATGTTAACACAGATGAAACCATTGTACCATTGTAATAAAATACAGAGGCATTTGAAGGATCTCCTGCACTTACATCACCTTGATTAAGGTTATATAAAGTAATTAAACCTTTTTCACGTGTTTGCATTTGTACATATTGCCCATTAGATGAATAACCTGATCCAAGTGCTGAAAACAAAATAGAACTTCTTGTTGCACCATTAGCAGTCATAGTCAAAGTAATTGTTCCTGCACCTGAACTTAAAGCAAAACTATTAGATGCACCACCAGTACTTGTAGTAAATGCCAAATCATTTGTTTCAACACCAGTTGTCAAATCATTAAAACTAATTTTGTTAT
>Ga0209515_10003106_pt1 | contig 24272 bp, 21 predicted proteins | sample Subgroupgradi54m_FD_187454 | JGI IMG/M metagenome (GOLD analysis project Ga0209515, IMG submission 187454) | Subsurface groundwater microbial communities from S. Glens Falls, New York, USA - GMW60B uncontaminated upgradient, 5.4 m (SPAdes)... ... | reverse complement strand
GTGATTACGTCGCGCTCTTCTCATATCCTCGCTCCTTTCAAATCCGCCACTTACACGGACTCAACGGGCAAGGCGATCACTTATCCCACTGTCCAAACCTCCGGGGCCACTTCTCTCCGACTGGCAAAGCCAGATCGTCGTTCGCATTGAGTGCGTGCGTGATGTGCCGATTCGGGGGCGGAATGTCAAGAAGACGTGTGCGTGGTGAGAAGGCGGTTGAGTCGCTGCGTGCTTTCGTATATTCTCCGCGCGAGTTTGAATAAGGAGACCAATTTATGCCAACGACGATGACTTGGAAAGAGATGCAGCAGGCGTTTCCGAATGAGTGGCTGCTCGTCACGGACTACGAAACAGATCAGTATGGTCGCGTGGCCCGCGGGGTCGTAGAGCGGCATTCCACCAATAAAGATGAGGTGTACGAATTGCCCGCGGTGAATAAGCCCTGTGCGTTTGAGTATACCGGCGAAAGCACATTCAGAGGATTTCGCGATCATGCCGAACATCACTGCTTTTGATACCGAGGCACATCATCTTCGCTTGTCCGCGTTGGTCACGTCCGTCACTGGTGTGCAATATAAAATCCGTACAATTTTGGATACTGGCGCACCCGCAACAGCTGAGCTGCATGGCGATGTTTATGAATAATTTTTTCAATCGCCTTCACAATCCCAGCGCAGGCCTCTTTCACCATCATTAGTCACGATGTCTACACGCTGCTCAGCAAGCCCATGCGTCTGCCCAAAAAATATATCCACGGGCACTGTGAATTCGATGCCTCGCATCCACTCTTTTGGTAGCTTCCACCGGGGTTGACACGCGAGATCTGCGCATCGACGCAACTTTTTCTGAGAATTGCCGATACCTATAGTGAACCCACAAGGAGGCCACTATGGCAATTCCGCCAAACGGCATGCATGTTCAGTTCATTATGAGATTTTAGTCGCCCGGGTTGTATGGATCAGGGGATTGCGGCGCGGTCACGAAAACGATTGACTGTCGCGTCTCCTCGCGTCATTGCACCTCGTCACGGTCGGTCCACGTGTGACGAAAGGGGCAACGCGCATGCAACTCGACTTTCCTCCCGATTCCCCTTGGGCTGCGGTCTATCAGGCGATTCAAACGGATTGCGCAGCGCACGGAAAATCTCCGGAGACCTGCGACAGCGAAATGCATCATGGGTACGTAGACAACGTCCTCTTGCTCCCACTGAAATTTTACTCGCCCGACAAGTTAATGGCTGGCGAGGTGCTCGAGTACGCGTATCGGTTCGATCGTTTTTCGTCCGTGCTGGCCAAACATGGTTTTGCGGTGCCGATGGCGGCGGATGATTTTGATGCAGCAACGGCCGACGATGCCCAATTGCGCACCACGCTGCAAGCGGCAGCGGATCACGCGACGGCCGAGGCGATCGCCGAAGGATTTGCTCCGGGTTCCGACGCGCACACTCGCTGCGTCGCGCACGCGCTGTATGAATGGGGACTCGCGAATTTGGACTTTGCCAACGATTGTGCCGAGGAAAGTCCCGCGCACGTGGCCTGGAAACAACGCTGCGGGGCCTGCACGGAAACCAGTTACATCATGTATCGCCTGTTGCGAATGGCTGGTCTCTCGCCCACCATGATGGATGTCGGCGGTGCGCGACCTACACTGGATTTCTTGGCCTACTTTGAAAAACTTCCACCGGATCAACTGTGGCAAGAACATGTGGTCGTCGGGGTTCCGCTGGCAGGGGGAATTTTTTTACAGGTAGACGTTGCGCTCCGTGAATTTGATCCAAACTACCCCGATCCATTGGCCCTCACACCGCGCCAGGCTGTAACCGATCTGTTTTATGGGAATCGCTTTCTCGAGGTGTACGAGCACCAGCCTCTTGATACTGCCGCTTTGCAACAGGTCCAACAGGATCTGGGGAAGGTCGCTCCAAACGACTTGCGCACGCTTGACTGGATCTGCGGGAGGGATCACGAGGGTTTGGAGAGTACGCCCGATCTATGTAAGGCCGCTTGGCACGTCTTCCAAAATTACCAGATACTCAAGCCCATAGCTGCTCGGGCAGCGATGCTGGACGCCCTGCAGCGAGGATCGACAGCGGAGTACGAGGCCGCTGAGTCTGAATTTGAAGATGTTGTACGGACCTTGAGTGTAAAAGAGCCGCGCGCTGCCGCCAAGATGGCATTCGGAGCGGCCAGGGAAGTTGCCCAATCGTACAAACGCTTGGTGCAGCACAAACTCGATGGATTTTCTTGGTCGGTCAGCGATCAAAGTCTCTTTTCTTTTGTTCCGAGAGGAGATGGCAAAATTTTATTTCGCTACTTGCCGAATCCGGGAGGCGAGAGATCTCCTTCGGAAAATGGTTCAGACAGATCCCTCCACATGGAAGGACGTGGTCTCTTTCCTTGATACGTTGTTCATCAATATCGTGGTTGCCTCTGACCTGAAGGAACAGGAGGCGGGTATTGCGCACTGCGATCAAGCCCAACGCGAGCTCACTGCACAGGTTGTAGTGGATCTTGCGCGCAACCTTGGGACTGGCAGGGAGCAGTTGGCATTTTCCGCAATGGAACAGGCGCGTTTTGGGGTCGCCGCTTTACTCAGCGAAAAAATAGAACTCTGGCAAGACGTCATTGCGCACCTGCCGGCCGAATGGCCCGCGCATGTCGTTGAGCGCGTCCGCCGAGATCTGCAACGCGATATCGTGGAATTATCCCGCGCGCCCGCACCGCTGACGGCGGCACGCCTGGATCGTGCTCTGGCAACGCGTGCAAAAGATTTGGAAGCGCGCTTGGGTCCCATCACCGAATTGTGGCAACTCTATGGGGCATTGGCGCGGCAATTTGTATGGACTGGAGACACGGCCAAGGCCACGCAGTGGTTGCAACACGCCATAAGTTTGGACGAACGCGCGGCGAAGGAGTGGTTTTTCACGGAGGTGGTGCGCGAGAGTTTTACCAAGGCCGTGGCGGAGGAATCCCCGACGGCGCCCGTCGTCCGTGATTTTGCCAACGCCGTTGAAGTCAGTGTGCGCGTCGGCATGGCGTGGGGCAACGATCAGCGCACCACCGCCCGCGAATATTTTTCTCATCTTCCGCCCGCCATATACAAAGCCGATCCGCAACTCAAACGCCGCGTCGCGATCGTGACCGCGCTGTTGCGAAAAAATAAATGACGAGCACACTTGACGCGGCCCCTCGTTATACGTAGATTATGTGAATATACGTATAACCGGGGGGTGCGGCAATCGAACGACATTCTCTAGAGACCCAAACGCTCTATGCCGAGTTGCTCGAACAGCTGGTGACGCTGGCGGCGCATCGGTCCATAGGCCATCTCTCCGGCACCTTTGTGACCAAGACGATCAAAGCGGAACGCTATTATTATTTTCAATATTCGGACCCGGGCGGCGCCGTTCGTCAGAACTACGTGGGGAAGAAACGCGCCGTGCTCGATCGGCTCGTGCGGCGCTTTAAGACGGAGCGTGCGTTGGTGCAGCCCGACCTCCTGCGGATTCGTCGGCTGTGCGCGCAGTTGCGTATCGGGGGAGCGCTGATCACCGACGGCGCGTCGGCCCGCGTATTGCGGGCGCTCGCCGATGGCGGCGTGTTTGCGCTCCAGGGGGTGTTGGTCGGAACGCATGCGTTTACGGTGTTGGGAAATCTGCTCGGAGTGCGCTGGCATCATGCGGCGTTGAAGACGCACGATACTGATCTGGCCAGCGATCAAACGCTCACGATTGCTGTGCCCCACCTGAGCACCGATATTCCAAAAATCCTGGACGGCCTCCAAATGGGCTTTTTACCGGTGCCGGCGTTCAATCTAAAAGCGGCATCGACCTCCTTTAAAGTGCGCGGCCATGCCCTGCGTCTGGACATGCTCACGCCGGGTCATTCGGCCAATCCAAAAAAGTCAGTACATATTCCGCGCTTCAATGTTGCGGCGTACCCTCTGCCCTACTTGGATTATTTGATTGAGTATCCCGAACAGGGCGCGGTGTTGGGCGGCGGTGGTCTCTTGGTGAATGTGCCGTCCCCCGCGCGCTTTGCACTGCATAAAATGATTGTTTCCCGCGAGCGCAGCGTCATGACGCACGACAAAATCGCAAAGGATCTGCATCAAGCCGCCCAACTCATCGAGGTGTTGGCGGAAGAGCGGCCCGGGGACATCGACATGGCGTGGGAAGCGCTCGTTGCGCGGGGACCCGCGTGGGTCCGCAAATGCCAAGCCGCGTGGCAGATGATCAGCAAACGTCGCCCTGATTTGACGCGGTATTCAAAAATCTTCCGCCACCGATAAACACGTCACGATTTCCTGCGCGGGGTCTTGCTGTCGCGGTGCAGATGCGATATTCGCCGTTCAACCAAGGGGGTTTTTATGCAGCGAACATCGATCAGTGTCGGGCGCGTCTTGATGACGGGCGTGGTCATCGCGGCGTTGTTTGCGGGGATGGATTATGTGATTCACGGAAAAATTTTGGCCGAGACGTATCGAGCGACCGCACAATTCTGGCGTGCGCCAGAAATCATCCAATCGAAAATGTGGATTGGTGGATTGGGATATGTGTATTTCGGGATTTTGTTTGCGGTGTTGTACGCGGCAGGATTCGATCCGGCCAAACCCGCGGCTGGCCAAGGCACGCGCTTCGGGATTTTGATCGGATTATTTTTTTGGGGCGGCCAACTCTTGCTGTCGTATCCCTATCAGCCGTGGCCCGACGATTTGTATCGCGCGTGGTTCGGGATCGGTTTTGGTGAATGCGTCTTGCTCGGATTAGTCATCGAAAAAATTTATTATCCCGGTCGGTCGGCATGACGGAAGTCTCGTCGTTGCTGGCCGCGCTGGCGCGCGAGCGCCGTGTGGTGTGTCGCGGTGTGCATGGCTCGGCGGTCGCGTATGTGGTCGCGCAGTGGCGCCGCGTGCACGCCGACACGCCGTTGTTGGTCATCACGCCCGACGCCACGCGTGCCGAACGAGTGCTCACCGACGTCGAATTTTTTTCCGTGAACGCTGCCGATGCCGCGCGGATTTTCCCGGCGCGCGAATTGCCGCACGCCTCGCTGCCCACGCCAGCGGAACAATTGGCCGAGCGACTCGCCGTGCTCACGGCGTTGCGGCGCAAAGAGCCCGGCGTGGTGATTGCGCCGATTGCGGCGTGTCTGCAAAGCTTGCCGCCGTGCGCGCATTTCGATGCGGCGATTCGGGTGGTGCATGTGCGCGACACGTTGGATCGCGATGTCTTTGTGCAATGGCTCGTGAGCGCGGGGTACGACGCGGTGCCGCTCGCGGAAGATATCGGCACGTTTGCGGTGCGCGGTGCACTTGTTGATTGTTGGCCGCCGGGCGCGCCGTATCCGGTGCGCATCGAACTCGAAGACGATGTCGTGGTGTCGTTGCGCGCGTTCGATCCCGCCACGCAACGCAGTCGCGACGAGCAACGCACGGTCACGATCGGTCCGGCCACGGAATGGTTGCTCACCGATGACACGGTGGCGACGGCGTTGCAGACATTGCGGGCGCGCGCGGACGAACACGACATTCCGGGGCCGGCGCGGCGCGCGATTATCGAGGCGTTGCAACAGCGCCAGCGCACGGTGCGGGTCGAACACTTTGCGCCCTGGTTGTCTGCCGAGCGCTGCACGCTCGCCGATTATTTTCCGCCGAACGCCCGCGTGTTCTGGGTCGAACCGGCCGAAATCCATTTGGCCGTACACACCGCGCAATCACACCTTGCGGCGGCGTTTCTGAATTTGCCGCCTGTCGATCAACTCGTGTTGCCCACCGAACAGGTGGTGTCGCTGGAAACCTTGCAGGCCGCGCTGCACACGTGGCCGTCGTGTGGTTTTGGATCCGGCGCTGACACTATGTCATCGTCGCACGAAATCACGCTGGCGATTGCCGATGTCGCGCAACTGCGTACGCAATGGGGACCAGTGGCCGACGATCCGCTCACCCCGATCGCCGAATTTTTGCGCGGGCAACAACGCAGCGGCATTCATGCCACCATTGTTTGTCACACCTCGCTCGCCGCCGAACGCACGCTCGATTTGTTGCGTTGGCACGGACTGGAAGTGCGCGCGGACGACCACGATCCGGGCGCACGCGCGATGCGCGTGGTGATCGGCGATCTGTCGGAAGGATTTCTGCACGCGACCGACGGGATTTTTTTTCTGACGGAAACGGAATTGTTCGGTCGCAAAATTCGCAAGGTGCTTGCGACGACGAAACGCGCGGTGGAATCATTCATCAGTTTTCAGGATCTCGACGTCGGTGATGCGCTCGTGCATGAACAGCACGGCATTGGGCGGTATCTCGGTTTGACGCAAATGGTCGTTCCCGGTACGGGTGCTGGCGATTTTGTGCAGCTCGAATATCTGGGCGGCGATAAATTGTATCTGCCGGTGTATCGATTGCATCTGCTGCAGCGTTACATTGGTCCCGCGGAAGGCGCGCCCCTGCTCGATCGGCTGGGTGGCACGCGCTGGAGTGCGGTGCGCAAAAAGGCGCTGCAATCGATTCGCACGATGGCGAACGAGTTGCTGAAAATTTACGCCGCGCGCCGTGTGCGAATCGGTGTGGCGTTTTCGGGGCGCGATCACGCCCTCGAAGAATTCGAGGCGCGCTTTCCGTACGATGAAACACCCGATCAGTGGCAGGCGATTGAAGACACGCTGCGCGACATGCAATCGGAACGTCCGATGGATCGCTTGGTGTGTGGCGATGTGGGATACGGCAAAACAGAAATCGCCATGCGGGCCGCGTTTCGCGCGGTGATGGACGGGTATCAGGTCGCGGTGCTCTGCCCCACCACGCTGCTCGCGTATCAACATGAACAAACCTTTCGCGCGCGTTTTTCCGGCACCGCGGTGCGCATTGAACAGGTGAGTCGATTGCAAGATCGCGCGAAACACGCCGAGGTGGTGAAGGCAACGGCGGCGGGCATGGTCGATATTTTAATCGGCACGCATCGCTTGTTGCAACGCGATGTGCAATTGCCGCGGTTTGGATTGCTCGTGATCGATGAAGAACAACGCTTCGGCGTGACGCACAAAGAGCGGTTGCGCAAGCTGCGCGCCACGGTCGATACGCTCACGCTCACGGCCACGCCGATTCCGCGCACGCTGCACATGACGCTGTCGGGGCTGCGCGATATTTCGATTATTCAAACGCCGCCCGCGAATCGTCACGCGATTCGTACGCACGTGGTGCCGTTCGACGATCGCGTGATTCGCGAGGCGATGACGCGCGAGTTGGCGCGCGGCGGACAAATATTTTTTGTGCACAATCGCGTGCAGACGATTCGGTCGATGCAGGACCATTTGTTGCGACTCATTCCCACCGCGCGGATTGTGGTGGCACATGGGCAACTGGATGAACTCGCACTCGAAGAGGCGATGCGGCGGTTTATGCAGCGTGAGGCGGATATTTTGCTCTGCACGAGTATCATCGAAGCGGGTCTCGATATTCCGGCGGCGAATACGTTGCTCGTGAATCGCGCCGATACGTTTGGGTTGGCGCAACTCTATCAAATTCGTGGCCGTGTCGGACGCGCGAGCGTGCAGGCCGCGGCGTATCTATTAATCCCGGCGCATGCGAGCGAGGCCGATGGTACGGGGATTACCGAGAAAGCGCATCGTCGACTGGCCACGCTCGCGCGTTACACCGAACTCGGGAGCGGATTTTCGATTGCGATGCACGATCTAGAAATGCGCGGCGCGGGAAATTTACTTGGCGGTCAGCAGTCGGGGCACATTGCCGAAATCGGTTACGAATTATTTACGCGTCTGCTGGAGCGCATGATTCGTGAGTTGCAGGGCGAACCGGAAGTGGTCACGATCGATCCGGAAATTTCGGTGCCGGTCCCTGCCCTGCTGCCCGCAACATATATCAGCGATCAAAATATTCGACTCGCCTGGTACAAGCGCTTGTCGAGCGCGCCGTCGGCGGATCAGTTGGAACCGCTCGAAGCGGAATTGCGTGACCGTTTTGGTCCGCTGCCCGTGGAAGTCAGAAATTTATTGCAGGTGATTGCGCTGCGGATCGAGGCGATGGCGTTGGGCATTGAACAACTCGTCGTGGCGGCGGAAGGGGTGCGCTTGCGCTTTCATGCGAGCACGTGCGTGAATCCGCAACATCTGTTGCGTTTGGTGGAACGCCAATCGAAACGCTATCAACTCAAACCCGACGGGACGTTGTTTGTGCGCACCGCTATTTCGCCCGACGATATTTTTTCGCCGGTGCGTGAGGTGTTACTCATGTTGCGTGAGACGAAGTGAATTTTTTTACCGCCATTCAATCTCTGCAATTTTTTGCAAATAGGTCATCTGCCGTTTCGCGTAGTGGTGCGTGGCGGTCGTTATGTCGCGCACGACGTCATTCCATTCGCCGCCCTGTTGCAAATAATTGGCGAGTTCACGATAGCCGATCGCGCGCAGTGCGGGCGCCGCGACGCCGTATTGTGTGACGATGCGCCGAACTTCTTCCAACCATCCGGCATCGAGTTGTGTTTGTACGCGCTCGGTGATGCGCGTGCGCAGGATGTCGCGCGGGAGTGTGAGCCCGATCCACTGGGCATCGTAGCGCGGTGTTTTTTTGTGCGCGCGATGCAACGCGAGTGGTGATTGACCGGTGAGTTGCCACACTTCGAGTGCGCGAATGAGGCGCGTGGTGTGATGCGGATGAATCGTGGCGGCGAGTGTTGGATCGCGGTGCGCAAGTTCGGCGTGCAGTGCGTCGACGCCGTGCGCTGCGAGTTGCGACTCGAGTGCGGCGCGCACGACCGCATCGCCGGGCGGAGTGTCGGCGAGACCAAACATCAACGCACGCACATAGAGTCCGGTGCCGCCGACCACGATGGGCCGATGCCCACGCGCGCGAATGTCGGCAATCGCCGCGTCGGCGTGGCGCACAAATTGCGCGACATTAAATTGTTGGTCGGGTGTGACGAGGTCGAGCAGATGGTGCGGCACCCGACGTTCTGCACGCGGAATTTTCCCGGTACCAATATCACAACCAATGTAGACCTGTTGCGAATCGGCGTTAATGATTTCACCGTCGCACTGCGCGGCGTGTTCAATCGCGAACGCTGATTTGCCGACGGCGGTGGGACCGGTGATGATCAACATCTCCCAAACCATTTATCCAACTCTTGCCGCGTGAAACGAATCCAGGTGGGGCGGCCGTGCGGGCAGCGATCTTTCGAATCGCCCTGTTGCATTTCGGAGAGTAAGGCTGAGAGTTCGCTCGGCTGCAACACTTCACCGGCGCGGATTTGCCAATGGCACGCCATGGTCATGAGCAGATGATCGAGTTGTTTTTCGATCGCGGTGCTCACGGAATGTTCCGCCAATTCCGCCGCGACGGCGCGCAGTAGATTTTCGGGGTTGCTCTGCAGCAACAACACGGGCACGGCCTTCACGATGATGGTGTGTTCACCAAACGCCTCGATGTCGAATCGCAACGATGCGAGCCATTCATGTGCTTCGAGCAAGGCCGCGCACTGCGCGGGCGGCAAATCGAATACGAGTGGCGTGAGTAAGAATTGTTGTTCGAGATTTTTTGCGGCGATGCCCTCTTTCAACGCATCGTAGCCAATCCGTTCGTGCGCGGCGTGTTGGTCCACTATGAGGAGACTCCCGTCGGGAGTTTCGTAGAGGAGATATGTCGCGGCGAGTTGACCTAAAGGGCGAAATGCGTCGCCGGTCGCCGGTCGCCGGTCGCCAGGAACTGCAACAGCGTCGCCGGTCGCCGGTCGCCGGTCGTCGGTTATTGAATACAGCGCGAGTGGCTCTTGTACTTGCGTTGCGAGTTCGATGTTGCTGTTGCAGTAACCGGCGACCGGCGACTGGCGACTGGCGACGTTGTTACTCGCCAAACATTTCCGAATCGCTTGGGCGACCAGCCCATGCACCGCGCCGGAATTTTGAAAACGGACTTCGGTTTTGGCGGGATGCACATTCACATCGACGTCGGCGGCCGACATGGTGAGTTGCAAAAAAACGAACGGGTGCGCGCCATGCGCAGTGAAGGTGCGATAGCCTTCGGCAATCGCGTGTTGCACCACGCGATCGCGCACGGCGCGCCCATTAATGTATGCAAAAATTTGCGGACTGCTGGTGCGGGCGAGCGCAGGCGTGCCGCAAAAACCCGTGAGCGCGATGGCGCCATCGACGTGTAGCGGCAACAGTTGCGCAAATAATTTTTCGCCGAAGAGTTCGATGAGTCGCTCCGCAATGCCGCCGCGACTGTGGGCCTGCCAGATGGTGCGATCGTTGTGGAGCAACGCAAAACGGCGTTCGGGATGCACGAGCGCCAAGCGCAGCAACAAATCCTGAATGTGCGCGAGTTCGGTGCGCTCCCCTTTCAGAAATTTTTGGCGCGCGGGGAGTTGCGCAAAAATGCGGCGCAGCGCAATGGTCGTGCCTTCCGGCGCGCCCACTACCGACACATCGGGACGCGGATGCGGGGGCCGCATCTGCACGCACACCGCGGGGCCACTGTCGCCACGCACGCGACTGGTGAGCGTGAAGTCGCCGACCGCCGCAATACTGGGCAGCGCCTCGCCGCGAAATCCGAGTGTGGTGAGTTGTTGTAAATCGGACACCGCGCGAATTTTACTGGTGGCGTGCCGTTCAATCGCGAGTCGCGCCTCGGCGCTCGTCATGCCGCAGCCGTCGTCGCGAATTTCGATGAGTTCCCGGCCCGCCTGTTCGAGCCGCACAATAATTTCGCGCGCGTCGGCGTCGAGCGCATTCTCGACGAGTTCCTTCACCACCGACGCCGGTCGCTCCACCACCTCGCCCGCGGCGATAAGATTCGCGACTTCCGGCGGCAAAATCTGGATGCGTGACATGTGGGGTGCGCTAATGCGAGTGCGGAAAAGCGTCAAGGACAACTGGTTGCTCGTAACAGCAAAGAAGCACGAGTCAATCCTTGCCAGCAATGGTTCACTCGGCCCTGTATGCAAAATACCAACCTCGACTCAGATGAGGATCTCGATCTGGAACTGGAATAGGATTAGAAAACTGCGGATCAGGATTCCCGCCAGTAAGCCGCGCGCAGCTTGCGGAGCTGCGCCTCGGCGAAGCGGAGCTCGGATTGAATCGGTTGAATGATGGACGGCGGATTCAATCGAAACGCTTGTACGACATCGAACGCCGCATCGACTTCCGCAAGCGATCCGAGCGCAATGCTGAAAAAATGCCGACGTTCTTTCGGTGACGCTCTGCCATTCCCTTCCGCCAAGTTGAAAATCGCACTCGTCAGGGCGCGTTGCAATTGGGCGTTCACAGCGGGGCCCCGTGCGCCGCTGCGCGGCTCCGATGGCCCCGTTCCCCGCGCCACAAACTGGCAGAGCCAGATGTGTGGCTTTGCAAATGTTGACGAGTAATCCAGCGCGCACGGCGCGCGCGAGGGGGAGGCTCCATCTGGCTTTGCCAGTGGAGGGGGCGACGTGAGCCCCTGTAATCGTCGAAGGGAATGGCAAAACGAGTCCTGCGGATCGGAAACGGTTTTTTGGTTTTTCGCGTGGTTCGGCAAATGAAGTTGCTTCGTGTATGGATATTGCGTTTGCGTTTGGTTACATCGATTCTGTCACGCACACGCACTGGCAATCGCAGATGCTGCGTGTCGTGAAGATACTCTACAAGTTGAAGTGAGTGAGTCATCAGTCGTATCGATCTCATCGCAGTTCTCTACATCGCCATGATCGATATCGGTGTCGGCGGGGTAAGCGGGTTTTGTAAACACGCCCTAGTAATAGTGAAGTCCCCACGAGCAACGAGTCACGCCCATAGACATCGCCGATCGCATTTGCTACCACGCCCGCATGTTACTTCCCCAGACGTTGCCGAAAATTCTGATCGTCGATGACAATAAAGTAAATGTCGAACTCATCCGTGCGCAGCTGAAGCGCTACGACTATGAGTTGCAGGCCGCGTACGATGGCGAAGAGGCGTTGGCGAAAATCGCGCAGGATCCGCCCGACCTTGTGTTGCTCGATCTCATGATGCCCAAGATCAGCGGCTACGAAGTCTGCAAAACCATCAAACAAAATAAAGAGACGCAATTTATTCCCGTGATCGTGATCACGGCGCTGCAGGAGCTCGACGACAAATTGAAGGCGATCGAACTGGGCGCCGACGATTTTTTGGTGAAACCGTTTAACAAGATCGAACTCACCACGCGCATTCGATCGCTGCTGCACATGAAGACGTTGCACGACGATCTGGAGCGCACCGAAAATATCCTGTTCAGTCTGGCGCGCGCGATCGACGCGAAGGATCCGTACACCAAGGGACATTCTGATCGGGTGGCGCATTATGCGCTCACGCTCGCCACCGCGGTGGGGATGCAGGAGCGCGACCTCGAACACATTCGGCGCGGTTCGCTGGTGCACGACATCGGCAAGATCGGGATTCACGACACGGTGTTGCAAAAACCGGGGCGCCTCACCGACGAAGAGATGGCCGAGATCATGACGCATCCCGCGCGCGGTTTCGACATTTGTTCGCCGCTGCGCTCGTTGCGGCCGTGTCTTCCCTGCATTCGTTCGCATCATGAACGCTTCGACGGCAAAGGCTACCCCGACGGATTGGTCGGTCACGATATTCCGGTGTTTGGTCAGATCGTCGCGATCGCCGACACCTTCGACGCCATGACCACCGATCGACCGTATCGCAAAGCGATGACCGCCGACGAAGCGATCCAGATTTTTTCAGACGGTCTGCAGCAAGGCCAGTGGAATCCAGAATACGCCACGATTTTTATCGAACTCATTCGCAAGGGATTGCTCATTACATGACTCCCGCGGATTTTTTTGTCTGCGCCCTGCAGGGCGATGTCACACCGTGGTCCTGGATTCCCCATCGCCCCTACGTGCTGGGATTTCTGGCGGTGTTTATTTTTCTGGGCGTGCGGCGCATGGGCTGGCGACGCACGCTGGTTTGGCTTTGCAGCGGTTATGTCATCGCCTGGATTTCCGAAGCGCTCTCGATTCGCGTCGGCGTGCCGTACGGTTACTATTATTACAAATACGAAAATTTGCGCAGCGATTGTCTGATCGGCGGCGTGCCGATCTGGGATTCGCTCTCCTACCCGTTCATGATTTTCGCGGGGGCGGGTGTCGCGCGCTGGTGGCCGGCGGGCGGGCGCTGGGCGTTGTGGTTGCGCGGCGCGTTCTGCACGATGTGTCTCGATATTATTGTTGATCCGGTCTCGCATCACGGCGCGCAATGGTTTTTGGGCGACATCTATGCGTATCTGCATCCCGGTTGGTATTTCGGAATTCCGTGGTCGAATTTTTTCGGATGGTTTGTGGTGCCACTCGCGGTCATTGTTGTCAATCAGCCGTCGCAGGAATCGTCGGACTGGTTCGAGTTTGCGTTTTATTTTTCGATCGCATTGTTTGGGTGTGGGATTGCGTTCGCGATTGGGGAGTGGCGGATTGGTTTCGCATCGCTTGCGATTATTTTTGGATTGCTGCTCTCAATTTATACAACGCGTGCAGCGCAACGGCGTCGCACATGTTGATAACTCGGCATAGAATTTTCATGAGTAATGTTTTTTAATGCACTGAGATTGAAAAATAATTTTTTGTTATCAACAGAGACTTGTCAGCGAAATATATTTTGGCTAGCTCATCCGGACATGGATACGATATCTCGTGGTCAGCGCGTTCGTCGGGCATTGCGTTGGAAAGAATTGGCGCTGGAAGAAAAGCGCACGTTGCTCAAAAAAGAATTGCTGGAAGAGATGATTACGTGTGCGACGAAGCTCGGGTTGCATCTGGCCGTCGATCAAATCATTGGAGCGATCGACCAGACCGAATACAACGCCGAAGAACTCGACGCCCAACACGCCGCCTACCTCGATTGGCGGCTGGCGCGTCCGCAAGCCACCGCCACCCACTAATTTTCTCAATCTTCCGGGTGCGTAACGACCGCAAAATGAGTTGATCAAAACCCGTCGTCCGTTCTCATCGCCATATATTTCGTACATAGAGCTCGGCATTCATCTTGCAAACTCCCCTAGCCGCAGCCGCTTGGGCTGTCACGAGGTCGCAACCGCAAGGGGGAGCTATGCGCTACACTATTCAACAGGAAGTCCGGCAACGAATGCTGGCGTGTCTCTGCAGTGCCACCATGTTGATGGCGTGCGGCGGTGCTGGCACTTCGGGAGGATCGGCTGCTACAGCCACCGTCACCGCCGACACCACAACGTCTGCCACGATTCCGGGCGATATGGTGCTGACCGCGGGTACCGAAGGGACCACGACCAGCAGCGATCTCGCCGTGAAGTCGCTCAAGGGCGACAGTTCGAGCAGTGCGGCAACCGGGGAAAATTTCCAGGCCAAGAAACAGGCGCTCCAGGACTTGATCTCCGGCAGCGGCGACTGTTCGTTTACACCCACCTTTGTTGCAGCGACGGAGCCCACCTGTTACGGGCCGACGGTGAAATACGCCAATCACCCCGACGCCACCAGTGGGTCTTCTACGGGCGCCCTGCCCGGGGGAGACACGGGTATTTGGAGTGCGAGTGAGTCGAGCACCGGCGAGGCGTGCGCGGCCGCCAAGGCGAGTTATGCGGTGCAGAAAGTGGCGGCTCGTGTCGACAAGGGTATGAATTTGTTCGCTGCCATGGTGTGTGCTGGCAAAAAAGATAAGATCGACCTGCCGACCAAAAACACATCCGTTGATATGCTCGCGTCGCTGACGGCCCACGTCACCATTGAACATATGACGATTTCGGCGGCGTCTCTCGCGCGCCAGGACGACGACGCCGATGGCAATCCGGTCTATTTTTCGACGCTCGCCGTAACAATGAGTCGACCGGATGGGGTGGATGAACACGCCACATTGTATCTCAAACACATTCTGACGTCGTTGGATAACAGCACCTATAAGGGCAAATTGTCGATGGTGATGACGGCGAATGATACCGGATATTTAGGTAATTGCTCGTCGTCTGGAGAGACCGGATTGGCGCGGGCTGGCGTGATTAAATACAGTAAGACCTCGAGCACCAGCCTGGTCTATTCGTTGGCGTATGCCGACTTCTGCGGCCAAACCACCAATCCGCTCGATACGAATTACGACATCGATCCGGCCAACAAGTTGGTCGTGTCGCAGAGCGGTGGCAGTACGGGTGGATCAACGGGTGGCTCGACCGGTGGCAGCACGGGCGGTATGCCGCCGCCAGGCGGGAGCACGGGTGGATCGACGGGCGGCAGCACGGGCGGTACGGCTGGCGCAACCACGGGCGCTCCAGTAGTGAAAGACTTGGAAAAAACCAGCAGCACGGCGAACACGAAGGGCTGGGGCAATAATTATAATTACGGGTTGTTCCAGATCAACCCGACCGATGGGACGGTGACGATGGCCTTGGCCTGGCAGGCCGGTGCGATGGATGGATATACCCGCGTGTTGAATTCCACGACCACTACCAACGCGGACGGTTCCGCCAGCGGTACCGCGTATTTTGGATTCGGACCGGATGTCGCGGCGGCGAATGTTGGGACTATCTCCGGATTTTTCTGTAACTGGGCGGGCCCGGGTGGTCACATTAATACCAGCTCCAACCCCACCGCCGTGGCGCAGCGCCAAGTGATGACCCGCGCGGTGGGTGGAACCATGTTTGTCTCCGACCCAACGCAATTGGCCATTACCTATGCACCAACGGCGAGTTGCAATGCAGCGTCCTCCGCGAATTTCACCTTCTACGCGGTCGATCACGGTGACGTGACGCTCACGATGGATAACAACGTGCTGACCTCGCACGCGGTGACGAACAATCTGATACCGACGAGTGCCATCACCTTCACCATGCCGACGGCACCGACGGGTCTGTAAGCGAAGACAGTTGTAAGAAGCACACAAAGGGATTCTCCTTCACTGGGGAATCCCTTTGCTGTTTCGTTTGACAGCCACTGCCCCATTCGGTACGAACGCCCCCTTCGCCATTCGTTTTTTTTCACCGGGGGATTTCGATTATGAAACATTCATCACGTTGGATCATTGCGGTGTCGGCAACGCTGCTGACGATGGCGTGTCAAAAGGCGGCGACTTCGTCGTCGGTGGGGGCGCTGTCTCCGGGCGCGGCGAAATTGAGTGCGGGCGCCAACGTCATTCGCGTCGGCGAATATGGTTCGCTCACCGGTTCGGAAGCCACATTTGGGCAGTCGGTGCATCACGGCGTGATGTTGGCCACCAACGAACAAAATGCGTTGGGCGGCGTAAAGGGCAAAAAAATCGAGATCATCAGTTACGACGACCAGGGCAAGTCGCAAGAGGCCGGCACCGCCGCCACCCGACTCATCACCGACGATAAGGTCGTCGCACTGCTCGGCGAATTTGCCTCGTCGCTCTCCATTGCGGGTGGTCGTGTGGCCCAACAGTATCAGGTGCCCATGATCAGCCCGGGCTCCACGAATCCGCAGGTCACAGAAATCGGCGACATGATTTCGCGCGTCTGCTTCATCGATCCGTTTCAAGGTTTCGTCATGGCGAAATTCGCGCGCGTCGATTTGAAGGCCGATCGGGTGGCGTTGTTGTTCGATCAGGCGCAAGCCTACTCGAAAGGTCTCAAGGATAATTTCAAGGAATCGTTTGTGAAAATGGGCGGGACGATTACGAGCGAGCAGGCCTACACCGGCGGCGACCAGGATTACAGCGCGCAACTCACCACGATTCGCGAGACGCATCCGCAGGCGATTTTTATTCCGGGCTATTACACCGATGTCGGCAATCTGGCCCTGCAGGCCCGCAAACTGGGGATTACTGTGCCTTTGCTGGGCGGCGACGGTTGGGATTCCGCGAAGCTTGCGGAAATTGGTGGCGACGCAATCGAAGGCGGTTATTTTTCCAATCACTATTCCGTGGGCGACACCAGTCCGGCGGTGCAGGATTTTGTGCGGCGCTATCAGGCTTCATTCCACGCCCTCCCCGACAGCCAGGCTGCACTCGGTTACGACGCCGCGAAATTGCTCTTCGATGCGATCGGTCGCGCGGCGAGTTTGTCGGGCAAGGATCTGGCGGCGGCGATTGCGCAGACCAAAGATTTGCACGGCGTCACGGGCAACATCACCCTCGACGACCATCGCAACGCACGCAAGCCCGCGGTGGTTTTGCAAATGAAACAGGGCAAACCCACGTTCGTTACGAGTATCGCTCCCGAATGATTCGCGCATGACCAAATTGCTGCAAACCCTCATGGATGGTGTGTCCGTCGGCAGTCTCTACGCGCTGATCGCACTCGGCTACACCATGGTCTACGGGATTTTGCAGTTCATCAATTTTGCCCACAGCGATATTTTTATGCTCGGCGCGTGGGGCGCGTTTGTCATCGCCCAATGCCTGGGACTCACGCTGCCCGGCGCACACGCCCCGTTGTGGGCCGCGTTCGCGGCACTCGGGGGCGCGATGGCGTTGTGCGGTACGATGGGATTTGTGATTGAACGCGCCGCGTATCGGCCTTTGCGTCATGCACCGCGACTCAATGTACTCATCACCGCGATTGGCGTGTCGCTGCTGCTCGAAAATATTGGTCAACTCTCTTTCGTCTTCGGCACGCAACCACAACGCATGCCCGCCCTCTTTCCCGACACCACGCTCTGCACCGTGCTGGGCGTGCAATTACGCCTGGTTGATTGCATGGTCATGGGCATTGCCGTTACGCTCATGCTCGGTTTGCAGTGGCTCATTTTTCACACGCGCGTGGGGCGCGCCATGCGGGCGGTGTCGTTTTGTCCGCACATCGCCGCTCTCATGGGCATTTCGGTCGATCGCATCGTGAGTCTGACCTTTGTGATTGGGTCGATGCTCGCCGCCGCCGCGGGCGTCTTGTACGCCGCGAAATATCCGGGCCTGAATCAAAGCGCGCATCCCACCTGGATTTTGCTCGGGCTCAAGGCGTTCGTTGCTGCCGTGGTGGGCGGGATTGGTAATGTGCGTGGCGCGATGTTGGGCGGTTTGCTGATTGGTGTCGTCGAATTATTTGGTGCCGCGTATTTGTCCCCGCACCTGCGCGATCTCTACGTCTTTTCACTGCTCATCGTGATGTTGTTGTGGCGGCCTCAGGGTTTGCTGGCGCAACATCGTCTGGAGAAGGTGTGATGTCACAGACGGTAAAAAAAAATCTGCGCGTATTATTGTTGAGCGTCGGTCTTGCCGCGGTGTTGCATGGCGTGATCGTTCCAATGGTCGGGCCGTTCGCGGGGAAATTACTCACCGACATCGGCATGAATATTATTCTCGCGGTGTCGCTCACCATGGTCAACGGATTCACCGGCCAATTTTCGATTGGGCATGCGGGGTTCATGGCCGTGGGCGGTTATGTGGCCGGGCTCATCACCTACTACGGTGCATTTTTTCTGTGGGGTTCGACGCAGCTGGTGCCCGGGTTTTTTTCGCCGGGCGTCGGGCTGTTCGTCGTTGCCTGTCTGGTGGGTGGGCTCGTCGCCGCCGCACTTGGATATCTCGTGGGTTTGCCGTCGTTGCGTCTGCGCGGTGATTATCTGGCGATCGTCACGCTCGGCTTTGGCGAAATCATTCGTGTGGTGTTGCAACAAACAAACGATGTGATCTTCAGCGTCGACGAGCTGCGCCGTGCGTCGTTCGCCACGCTCGTGACGTCCGTCGGTGGTGCGCTCGGATTTACCGGACTCCCGTTCTACACGACGGCGTTTTGGGTGTACGTCTTTGTCGCACTCACGGTGGTGGTGGCGTATCGTTTGAAATTTTCCAGTTATGGGCGCGCGTTTTTGGCGATTCGCGACGATGAACTCGCCGCCGAGGCGATGGGCATCAACACGACGCAACTCAAAATTCGCGCGTTTGTCTTGGCGGCGTTTTTTGCGGGCATTGCGGGCGCGCTCTTTGCGCATGAAATCGGCACGACACTGAATCCGCGCGAACTCGGATTTCAAAAATCGTTCGATATTATTATTATGGTCGTGTTGGGCGGCATGGGATCCATATCCGGCGCGGTGTTGGCGGCGATCGTGCTCACGCTGCTCCCCGAGTGGTTGCGATTTTTTGCGGAGTATCGCCTGATCGTCTACGCACTCGTGTTGATTCTCATGATGATCCTGCGTCCGCAAGGTTTGTTGGGATTACATGAATTGTGGGAGCAGTCGTGGTGGCCGCGGCGCCGGGGAAAAATGGTGTCGTCATGAGCGCGCTGCTCTCGATCGAACATCTCTCCATTGCGTTTGGTGGGCTCACCGCCGTCGATGATTTTTCGCTGGCGCTGCCGACGGGCGGATTGTTTGGACTGATTGGTCCCAACGGTGCCGGGAAAACCACCATTTTTAATCTGCTCACCGGCATGTATCAACCCGATCACGGCACGGTGCGATTAAACGATCGACTCCTCACCGGATTGCGCCCCTCGCGCATTGCGGCGGCGGGGGTGGCGCGCACGTTTCAAAACATTCGCTTGTTTCCGCAGCTGTCGGTGCAAGACAATGTGCGCGTCGCCGCGCATGTACACACCACGCACGGGATGGCGTCGGCGTTGCTACGCACTGCAAATTACGCGCGCGATGAAGCCGCGCAACAGGCGCTGGCACTGCGTTTGCTGGCGCTCTTTGGTCTCGACGATCGCGCCCTGACACGCGCGCGCCATTTGCCGTATGGCGATCAGCGCCGCTTGGAAATTGTGCGGGCCTTGGCCATGGAACCGACCGTGCTGCTGCTCGACGAACCCGCGGCCGGCATGAACCTGCAGGAAAAAAAATGCTTACGGGAACTCATTCGCCGCATCCGCGATGAATTTGCACTGTCGATTCTCCTCATCGAACACGACATGGGACTCGTCATGGATATTTGTGAACAGGTGGTGGTGCTCGATTATGGAAAAATCATCGCCGCCGGCCCGCCCGCGCAGATTCAAAATGATCCGCGCGTGATCGAGGCGTATTTGGGGGAAGTGCAGTAATGAGGGACGAGGGACGACCGTTCGCCCTGCTCACTGGGACGAGGGACGAAACAGCGATGCCATTACTCGAACTCACCAACCTCACCGTCCACTACGACGCCATCTGCGCCTTGCATGGCGTGAGTCTGTGCGTGGAGGATGGTCAGATTGTCACGCTGATTGGTGCGAATGGTGCGGGCAAATCGACCACGTTGCGCGCGATTTCCGGATTGTGTCGCATCAGTGGCGGCGACATTCGCTTTGCCGGCGAGAGTCTGCGCGGGGTGGCGGCGCACGACATTGTGCGCGCGGGTATTGCCCATGCGCCCGAGGGGCGCGGTATTTTTGCGAATCTCACCGTCGAAGACAATTTGCAACTCGGGGCGTATGTGCGGCGTGACCGTGCGGCGGTGGCGCGCGATCACGATGAAGTGCTCACATTATTTCCGCGCCTGCGTGAACGCTTGACGCAAAACGCGGGGACGTTGTCCGGTGGGGAACAGCAAATGCTCGCCATGGGACGCGCCCTGCTCGCCCGCCCGCGCCTGTTGCTCCTCGATGAGCCGTCGTTGGGGCTGGCGCCGCAACTCGTCCAAACGATTTTTCAGATCATTCGCACAATCAACGCGCGCGGCACCACGATTTTACTCGTCGAACAAAATGCGCACATGGCGCTCGCGGTGGCGCACACCGGTTACGTTTTGGAATGTGGTCACGTCGTCTTGCACGACACCGCCGCCGCCCTCGCCGCGAGTGACACGGTCCAGCGGGCGTATCTGGGGTTGTGAACCACATTTTCGTAATCGTAATCGGATTTTTCGTTATCGATCTTTCGTCATCGTGACTCGAGATCGTCATCGTGGTTCCGCGCTCGATCACGAGTCACGATTATGAAACTACCGATTGGAATGAGGATGACGAAAAACCCGATGACCGTGTCCCTCAAAAACTAAACGTGCCGATTTTTTTGCGCAACGAGCGAATGGGGCCGGAGAGTTCGACGGAATAGGATTGATTATCGGGCGAGGCGGCGCCGAACATGGCGACCGGCACCAACTGGCGCAGACTGTCGGAGAACCCCACCTTCCCTTTCAGATTGAGTCGCATCAGCGCGAACTGTTGTTCCAAAAACGCTTGGCCTTTGATGTCAAGCTGCAGATCGCCGCCCTTCAGGGTGCAGTTTGTCACCTCTGCCTTGCCGCCGTCGATCTCGACATCGATCGCCGATCCGTCGCCGTGCGTGAGGAGATATTCTTTCTCCTTCAAGTCGATCGCGCCCAACGGTCCGAGTTTGATTTGCGATTGCTTCGCAATTTTCCAATCGGTGAGTTGCAGATTGATCGTCCCGTGGGATTGTTTGAATTGTGCGGAATTCACCAACAACGCGCTTTCGCCATCGACGCGGCCTTCCAGTCGTAATCCGGTCAGTTCATGAATCACACCGAATTGATGTAGTGCGACGTCGGAAAACGCCAGCGTGATCTGCACGCCCTCGTCTTGCTGCTGCGCGCTGCCTTCGATCAGTCCTTGCGCCAACTCGACACGAAAGTGCGCCCACGGATGACCGAAGAGTGCGGAAAAAATACTCGCGCGCAACAGGATCGCGTTGGCAGCGAGCAACGGCGGGGCTTTCGTGTCGGTGGTGCTCCGCAACGTGACGTGCGTTAACTCGAGGCCCGTGACCCAATTGGGTTGCAGTGTTTCGACCTCGAGTTGCAGACCGCTGCCCAACACGCGCTGCGCCTGCGTGACCAGGCGGTTCTTCAGTCGATCGTAGGGAAAACTCCAGTAGAGAAAGATGCAGAAGGCACCTACGCCAATGAGGAGGAACAACAGTGTGCGCAATGATTTCATTTCGCCTGCCCCACCAGTTTGTACGCGCTGACCTCGCGGAATTCCGCCTTGAGTTGCGTGCGCGATTGATATGACGGCGTGATTTTGAGTTTATTGATCCGAATGATGCGCTGCGGATTGCTCTCGAGTTGATAAATAAATTTCACCACCTGATCGAGTGGCGCGGAGGGCACGGTGAAGCTGACCTTCTCGACTTCGTAGACATCGAACGATTCGGGCAGCCCCTCGGTGGGGGTTTCCGAGGTGACGCCCGCGGCCGTGGCCAGCCGCGGAATCACGGCCAGCAACGATTCGCCGCTTTGTCTGGCAAACTGTTGTTCGATTTGCGTCATGCGATTTTTTGCCTCGTTATATTTTGTAATCTCGACCACCGCATCGTCGATCCGTTTTTGTGCGTGGGTGACATCGGTTTCCAGCGCGCCCAACTGGCTGCCAGCCAACGAAATGGGCAAGATGGTGAGCAACAGGACGGCGACAATCGTGCCCACCAGCGCGATCGTTTGCTGTTGCGGCGGGAGGCCGACGAACGTGTTGTAGATCGATTCGATATCCAGTCGGCGCAGGTTGTTGAAAAAATCGCGCATCATGTGTTATTGCTCCGCGTGGGCACTGCCATTGCTGCGATGCCGTTTTTCTTTTTTCTCGCGCTCGGCACGCTCAATCGCCGAGCGCGGTTGCATGACCATTTCCAGCCACAGGCCGCCCTTTGGATTGGGTTTCGCGGGGAGAAACTGCACCTGCATGCCCTCCCCGCCATCGCCCGGCGGCTGTGGTTTTTTTGGATCGCTGCCGGGGCGTTCGACCAAGGCCTTCTCGATCGCGTCGCGTACGCGATCGACATCCGTACCGGAGGCCAAGAGCGTTTTGACCTTGGTGATCTCTGGGGTGTATTCAAATTCTTCCACATTGAGTTTGACCTCGTCGCGCGAGGGCACGGCTTGCGAATACCGCTTGAGTACATTGAGCGCCGAGGTGGCGAGCACGGTTTGTACGGCGTTGATTTTGTTCTCGGCGGTGCTGCGTAATTTTTTGAGCGCGGCGAGCGCGCTGTCGGCGCCGCTGACCTTGGCGGCTTCGTCTTTGGGCAAGGCTTGACGTACCAACTCGAAAATTTCTCGATTGCGTTGCTCGAGTTGTTGGGAGAGCCCGTACCAGCGCAAACCAAAATAGGTGGCGCCCAAGGCGACAATGAGGCCGGCGGCCAGCGCGGCGCGCCGGACGCGACTTTCTAGTTGTTGCGTGTCGGCGCGATACACGAATTCGCCCTGCCGAAAATTCACCAACGGCAATCCAGGCGGCGCGACGCCGCGCAACGCAATGGCGAGTGCGGTACACGCCACCGCCGCCTCCGCATCGGTGCGGTCCAGTTGCGTGAAATGAAAATCGTGACAATCGAGCATCGTGACGTTTTGTTTGAGTTGTCGCGAAAAAAAATCCGCAATGCCCGGTAGGCGCGTTGTGCCACCGCAGAGATACAGACCCTCGACCATGTCGCCCGTCTGTTCACGATAGGTAAAAAATGTCTGGCGCAGATGTAACACCATTTCCTGGAGTGTCTCGCCAATCGCGCGGGTAATTTTATTCGGAATGGACGTGGCCTCGGGTAACGCACTGTCCGCGGGCGCCTGTCCCAATTCAATTTTGAGGCGCTCCGCTTCGTCGTCGGCGACATCGATGGCGCGCGCCACGGCCTGCGTGATTTGTTGCCCGCCGATCGTGATGGTGCGGGTGTACATGAGTCGCCGTCCCTGGCAAATCGTGATCGTGAGTTGTGTGTGCCCCACGTCGAGAATCGCGTAGGTGCCGTCCGGCGGCGACAAACCAATCACGACCAGATTGATCAGTTCCACCCCCGCCGCGCAGAGGCGTTTTGGTTCGATATTGGCGTTGTTCATGAACGACAAGCAGCGCGCGACTTCGGTTTTGCGCGCATAACAAATCAACACGCGCGAAAAATCTTTGGTCGAGAGGCCGACGTGCGAGGCCAGCACGATATCGTCCATGAAAAATGGAATATGATTTTCGACTTCGAACGGGAGCGTTTGTTCGACTTTTTTCGGATTGCCAAACGGCATTTCCAGCAGACGCGTGGCGATGTCGCGACCGGGCAGTGCGGCAAAACAACTGTCCCAGGTGAGCGCGTTATCTTCGAGCACGGCCTGCAATGCGGTGGCGATCGATTCTTCCGGGGTGAGGACGTCGTTGTAGAGGACGCGGCGTTCGTAAAAATTGACGAATTGAAACGTCTTGAAACTGCGCTGCAGCTCCGCCACTTTCACCGAATAACTGCCGACATCGATTCCAAGAATGATTTGCGGCATGCAAAAAACTCCCCCGAGTGTGGCGGGAGCTTACTCTAGTTCGCTGGCGTCTCCCAGATTTTTCTTTAGGGGAAACCTCGAATAATACCCCATCTGCTTCGTTGTCCGCTCATTCGCAATCCTCACGAAATAAGGCTGCCGCGCTGTTTGCCTTCAGCCACTGGCTGAAGTTTGCCAGCTTGCCCTCTCCGG